>Ga0172371_10000466_pt1 | contig 62136 bp, 55 predicted proteins | sample Lak12m_FD_114543 | JGI IMG/M metagenome (GOLD analysis project Ga0172371, IMG submission 114543) | Freshwater microbial communities from Kabuno Bay, South-Kivu, Congo - kab_022012_12m | ecosystem: Environmental > Aquatic > Freshwater > Lake | place: Democratic Republic of the Congo: South-Kivu... | reverse complement strand
GAGCCGACGCCGCGCTCGACCATGCTGGCGACGGCGGACAGGACGGTGTCGTCGGGGTCGACCTGCAGGACGTCGCGACCCTTGGCGGCGAGGATGTCCGAGACCTTGGGCATGGCGCCTCCTTCGTCCGGTCGCGGCGCGTCAGGCCGCGGCGCGGAGCAGTCGGGTGTTCCACAGGGCCAGCAGCACGCTGCAGGCCAGGATGACGGCACCGGTGCACTGGTGCAGCGTCGTCAGGATCACGTCGGCCAGGGCGGGTGCGCCGGCGGCCGCGGTCAGGCCCGTCGCCCAGAGCGCGGCCAGGCCCAGGCAGATCTGCAGGCCGAGCAGGATCATCAGCGCCCGGCCCAGCCCCTGCAGCCGCGGTACGTCGGGGTGCTCGCCCCAGGCCCGCAAGCCCGCCAGCAGCCCCACCACGGCCACGGCCACCGCCATCGTGATGTGCAGCAGCAGCCCGTGGGACAGGTGGCGCAGGATGGCCCCGAGCACCAGTTGCACGATAACCACGATCACCACGGCCCGCGACAGCAGGGCGTCGGTGCGGGCGTCGGCGAAGAGCTTGGGCTTGGCGGCGCGCCAGCCGCGGGTCGACATGGCCGCCAGGGCGATCAGCACGCCCAGGAACACCTGGCCGGTCACGCCGTGGACGATGGCCAGCGTCAGGTTGGGGGCGGTGTGGGCCGGGTCCATGCTCCCGGTGAAGCGGCCGGTCACCCGCAGGCCGCCCAGCACGCCCTGGACGATCACCAGCAGCAGCGCGGCGCCCGCCAGCAGCTTCACGCCGCGGCGTTCGTCGGTGCGCCACAAAAACACCGCCAGCACGAGTGTCGTGAGGCCGACCAGCGAGCCCAGCAGGCGGTGGGCGTGCTCGTAGAACACGCCGCCGGTCATGCGCGACAGCGGGTAGAGGAACATGTTCGAGCCGAAGCTGTTGGGCCAGTCGACGACCGCCAGGCCGGCCTGCTGCCCGGTGACCACGCCGCCCGCGGCCAGCAGCAGCAGCGTGGCGCCGGCTGCGACGAAAGCGAAGGCGGCCGGCCAGGCGAAGGGCGGCGTCGAGGGGCGGCGCGCGCCGTCGACCGCTCCCATGGCGCCGAAGACCGCACCCATCAGCAGCGAGCCCGGCACCCAGAGCAGCGCCGACGGCACGACCCGGTTCGGCGCATCGCCCGCGGCCAGCAAGCTGCCCAGGACCAGCAGGTTGAGCGTCGAGGCCAGCAGCCCGACCCAGAGGCCGCTGCGCCAGCCGCGGCCCGTCCAGCGGCCGGCCAGCCGCCCGCCCAGGATCAGCAGGCCGAACATCAGGGGCATCAGCACCCACACCGGCGCCTGCACGCCGGGCAGCCGACCGAAATAGCCGACGGCCCACATCGCGACGGTGGTGGCGAAGCCGAGGGTTAGGATGTCGCCGCCGCGGGTCGGTTCGCGCCGCTCGCTCACGTTGCTCACTTGCCGACCTCCTGTTATCCTGCGTGTCCTGGCATCGTGCGATCCCGGCTCCCATTGCTAGCACGATTCGCCGGCCGTCACCACCACGGAGCGCCATGCCCGCCTCGTCCCTGCAGCGCTGGATCGGATTGAGCCTGGAGCTGGGCAAGGCCCGCCTCAGCGCGCTGGTGGTGGTCACCACGCTGGCCGGCTACCTGATGGCGGCCCGCCCGCTGCCGGGCTGGGGCCACCTCGCCGCCACGCTGCTGGGCACCGCCCTGTGCGCCTTCGGGGCCAACGGCTTCAATCAGGTGCTGGAGCGCGACCGCGACGCCCTGATGGTGCGCACGCGGGAGCGGCCGCTGCCCGCGGGACGGGTCGGCGTGCGCGCGGCGGCGCTCTGGTCGGGCGCGGTCGTCGTGCTGGGCACGGGTCTGCTGCTGGCGCTGGTCAACGCGGCGGCCGCGGTCCTGGCGCTCGGCACGGTCCTGCTCTACGTGCTCGTCTACACGCCGCTGAAACCCCGCAGCACGCTCAACACGCTGGCCGGCGCCATCTGCGGCGCCATCCCGCCGCTGATCGGCTGGAGCGCGGTGACCGGCGGTGTGCAGGCCGGCGGCTGGTGGCTGGCCCTGTTGCTGTTCGTCTGGCAGGTGCCGCACTTCCTGTCGCTGGCCTGGCTCTACCGGGACGACTACCGGCGCGCCGGTTTCAAGATGCTGCCGCTGCAGGACCCGCGCGGCGACCGCACCTTCCGCTTCCTGATGCTCTACGCCTGGGTGCTGCTGCCGCTGGGCCTGCTGGCCACGTTCATGGGCCTGACCGGCGCGGTGTTCGCGGTGGGCTCGCTGCTGCTCGGCGGCGCCTGGCTGTGGCTGGGCATGCGCTGCTACCGCGACCGCAGCAGCCTCAACGCGCGGCGCGTGTTCCTGGGCAGCGTCGTCTACCTGCCGCTGGTGCTCGGCCTGATGGTGGCCGACCGCGCGCCGTCACGGGCGCAGCGCGCGGCGGGGGCCGACGTCGCCGTCGTCGCCGCTCAACCTGGGAGCGTCTGATGGCCGGTCGCGGCGGTCGGCGACGCCTCGTGCTGGCGTTCGCCGCGCCGGTGCTGCTGCTGCTCGCGGTCGTGGCCTGGCGCCTGGGCACCGACGTGCGCGCCTCCCGCGACCACCACGCGGTGGGCGACGGCAGCCACCCCCGCACCTACGGCTTCGACCTCGCCAACCTCGCCTACCCCGAATCCCTGCTCGCGGCCGGCGGCGTGCCGCGCGACGGCCTGCCCGCGCTCGACCGCCCGCCGCTCTTGACTCCGGCGGGCGTCGATTCGCTCAACGACGCCGAGCGCGGCAAGTACCTCGTCGGCGCCGACCGCGTGCTCGGCGCGGTCGTGCGGGGCGAGGCGCGCTGCTGGCCCCTGCGCGTGCTGGACTGGCACGAGGTCTGCCTCGACACCCTGGGCGGCGCGCCGCTGGCCGCGACCTGGAGCCCGCTGTCCGGCAGCGCCGCGGTCTACGGGCGCGTCGTCGATGGGGACACGCTGCAGCTGGGGGTGAGCGGGCTGCTGCTGAACTCCAACACGCTGCTGTTCGACCGCGCGTCGTCGTCGAGCCTGTGGTGCCAGCTGACCGGCGAGGCCGTGGCCGGCCCGCGCCGCGGCGACGCGCTGCCCCGCCTGCCCGCGGTGGTGACGACCTGGGAGCGCTGGCGACGCGACCACCCCGGCACGACCGTGCCGGCCCCCGCGCCGACCTTCAAGCGGCGCTACCAGTCCCGGCCCTACCAGACCTACCGCTCCGGCGGCCGCCCGCGTTTCCCCTCGGCGCCGCCGCCCGCCGGCGCGCCGCTCGACCCGCTGCTGATCGTCGAGACGTCGTCGGGCCGCCGCGTCCTGGACGCCGCCCGGCTGGCGCGTGAGACCGGCCCCGACGGCGTCCGCGCGGACGAGGTCGACGGGATGGCCGTGAGGATCCACGCCGCGCCGCAGGCGCCCGGCGAGCAGCCGGCCGTGTGGTTGGAACTGGTGTCGGGCGGCGGGTTCACCTTATACTACGCCGATCGCTTCGCCTGGCACGCCTTCCACCCAGAGGACCGGTTGCCATGAGACACGTCTCGCTGTTCACGCTGCTGTCGATGGTGATCGTGCTGGCCGCGGGTTGCGGCGGCGGCGGCGGCTCCGACCCGACCCCCGAGGGCGTCGTGAAGGTCGTCACGCTGCCCAGCTCTCTGGATGCGGGCTGGACGCTGACCGGCCCCGCGGACGCGGTCATCGAGGGCACGGGCGACGAGCGCCACCCCGGGCGCGCCGTCGGCACGTGGACGATCGTCTGGGACGAGATCGTGGACTGGGAGCGGCCGCTCACGCAGGCCCGCACCCTGGCCGACGGGGACTCCATCACCTTCACGGGCCTGTACCTCTCCGACCCGCCGCCGACGGTCGGCTCGCTGACGATCGACGTCGAGCCCGACGACCTGCCGATCCGCTGGGTGCTGAAGCGCCTGGCCGGCGTCGACGACGACCGTTCCGGCGTCGGCGACGTCGTCCTGGACGACCTGCCCGCCGGCCCCTTCACCGTGGCCTGGCAGCGGGTGCCCGGCTGGACCATGCCGGCCCCCGGCTGGGTCGACGGCCTGATCACGGCGGGCGAGACGACGGCCGCGTCGGTCACCTTCACGGTGCTGCCGGCCTGGCCCTTCGCGACCGTGCGCCTGGAGGCCGGCACGTACACCATGGGCTCCGCCGTGCCGGAACCCGGCCGCGAAGCGGACGAGGGGCCGCGGCACGAGGTCACCCTGTCGCGCCCGCTGCTGGTCGCCGTCACCGAGCTGACCAACGGCCAGTGGGACGCGGTCGTGCGCGGCGATCGCGTCGAGGACCCCACGCTCGCCAACCAGCCCGTCGTCTCGGTCACCTGGTACGAGGCGGTGAGCTTCTGCAACGCGAAGTCCGCCGCCGACGGCCTGACCGCGGCCTACACCATCAACGGCCCGCAGGTGGCCTGGGACCCGGATGCCGACGGCTGGCGCCTGCCGACCGAGGCCGAGTGGGAGGCCCTCTGCCGGGCCGGCACGCAGGGGTCGCTGAGCGACGGCGAGCTGTCGCGCCTCGACATGGAGGTCGACCCGGTGCTGTCGTTCTTCGGCTGGTCGGCGGCCAACTCGGACAACCACGTGAAGCCGGTGCGCGCCCTGCTGCCCAACCCCATGGGCCTGTACGACGTCCACGGCAACCTGCTGGAGTGGTGCTGGGACCGCTACGGCGAGACCTATGACACGGCCGCGCCCGCGACCGACCCCGGCGGGCCGGCCACCGGCAGCAACCGGGTGCTGCGCGGCGGCTCCTTCGCCGACGCCAACCAGCGGCTGCGCTGCGCGGCCCGCGCCTACCTCGACCCCGCCGCCGCCGTGGGGATCGTAGGCTTCCGGCCGGTGCGCAACGCGCCGACGGTCAAGTCGGGCGGGAAGTAGCCGATCGGATCGTCGCTGATCTTGCATCCCGGCGCGTCCGCGCCTACGTTGCCGGGAACCGGAGGCACGCGCTTGAGCCCACGTCGGATCGCCCTGATCGCCCTGATCTGCCTGGCCGCGGGATTCATCCCGGCGCAGGTGGCGGCGGTCTGCGCCCCGGCGACCGGGCACGGCGACGGCGCCCATGCCGAGGGCTTCCCCTGCGCCGACCCCGACCGCGACGGCGACGCCTGCGGGTCGGGCTGCCCCTGCACCTGCTGCCCCGGCCACGGCGTCGCGCCCGTCTTCACGCTCGAACGCCTCGCCGGCGACCCCCTGACCGCCTGCACCGGCCTCGGGCCGCTGCCCGACGCCTCCGCTACCCGCGACATCCACCTCGGCATCTTCCACCCTCCGCGCGCCTGACCGACCCCCGATCGTCGTGACGATGGTCCGCTCGCGCGGCGTCCAGGCGCGGCGAGCGGTGGGTTCGGGCATTCGACGGAACGTCGCGCGGGGACCGCTCCCGGCCGCGCCGTTCCCGACAGGCGGGTGTGTCGAGATGCGGATCAAGCATGAGCATGTCCTCGCGGCGGGCTTCGTCCTGCTGTGCGCGATCACGGCGGGCGCCGAGACTGTGACGATCGAGCCGGCTGTGATCGAGATCACCTGGTCCGGGATCGCCGACCTGGTCGACGGGCACCCCCTGCTCGCGGCGGGGGAGCAGGGGATCCTGGCGGCGCGGGGCGCGGTCGACGCCGCGGGCGCGCGGCCCAACCCGACGCTGGAGGCGGCCCTGGGCCGGGTGCGCGAGCGCCCCGGCGAACCGTTCGGCCGGCAGTGGGACCTGTCGCTGACGCTGCCGTTGGACTGGCTGTCGCGGCGCTCGCCGCGCCTGGACGCCGCGCGGGCGGACCTCGACGCGGCCGCGGCCGAGCAGGAGACGATCCGGCGCGACGTCCTGCTGGAGCTGCGCACGCAGTTCTGGAATCTCGTCCACGACCAGCGGCAGTTCGCGGTGGTGGAGGAGCTGGCGCGGGAGACGGCGAACCTGGCGTCGGCCGTGGGCCGGCGCGTGGCGGCGGGCGAGGCGCGGCCCGTCGAGGGGACGCAGGCCGAGATCGAGCGGGAACTGGTCGATGGCGAGCTGGCGGCGGCGCGGACTGCGCTGGCCTCCCGGCAGGCGCAGCTCGCGCTCTGGCTCGACGCGCCGCCGGGGGCGACGATCGTCGCGGTCGCCGATCTGGAGGCGCTGCCCGATCCGCCGGATCCCGACGATCCGATCGCCGGGCAGCCCGCGCTGCGTCTCGAGGCGGCCCGCGTGCGCGCCCTCGCCGCCGACCTCGTGGCCGCGCGGCGCCAGCGCCTGCCGGCGTTCTCGCTGACGGCCTACACCTCCCGCGAGCTGGACCAGCGTGCCCGCGGCGGCGGGATCGCCGTCGACCTGCCCCTGTGGGACTGGAACTCCGGCGGCATCGCGCGGGCGCAGGCGCAGCTCGCCGCCGGCCGCAGCCGGGAAGAGGCCCGGCGCCGCGCCTTCGCGGCGGAGATCGTCGCGGCCGTCGCCGCCTGCCGCACCTCGTTCGACACCGCCTCGCGCCTCGCCGCCGGCGTCGTCCCGCGTTCCGAGTCGGCCGCCGCCGTCATCGAGAAGACCTACCTGTCGGGCGAGACCGGCCTCTTGGAGGTGATCGACGCGCGGCGCACGCTGCTCGCGTCGCACCGCCGGCTGCTGGACGCGCTCGCCCAGGCCCAGATCGACCACTGCCGCCTGCGGGCGCTGATCGGGGAGGAACTGCCGTGAACTTCCGCCACCTGCCGCTGATCGCCGCCCTCGGGACCCTGCCGGCCTTCGCGGTCGTGTCCTGCGATCGGTCCGCCCCGCCGCCCGACATCGAAGCGCTCACGGCAGAAGCGCCGGCGCACGACCACGAGCACGGGGAGGCGACGGAGGCCTCCGACCTGGACCGCCCGGTCGAGGAGCTGTTCGCCGCCGACTGCGAGCACCAGGTCAAGACCTTCGCCTGCGACGAGTGCCGCTACGAGGTCGGCGTCGTGCGCGTGCCGGCGAGCCTGGTCGAAGGCGGGCTCGTCGCGACCGTCCGCGCCGAACCGCGCGCCGTGGACGTCGCGGTGCCGCTGACCGGCGAGGTCCGCTACGACGAGCGGCGCGTGGGCCACGTGAGCCCGCTCGTGGAGGGCGTCGTCTCGGCCGTCCACGTCGCGCTGGGCGACCGGGTGCGGCGCGGGCAGGCGCTCGCGGAGCTCGAGTGCGCGGCCGTCGGGGAGGCGCAGGCCGAACACCTCGCGGCGCAGGGGATGCTGGATCTGGCCCGGCGCAATCTGGAGCGGGTCGCTGGTCTGCGTGGGGAAGCCATCGCCTCGGAGAAGGAGTTCCTGCTGGCGAAGCAGGAGGCGGACGCCGCGCGGATCCGCGCCGACGAGGCCCGCGGCCAGCTCGCGCGCTTCGGCATGTCGGAGGCGGCGGTGCGCGACCTCGCCGACGGCAAGGGGCTGGGACGGCTCACCCTGCGCGCACCGTTGGACGGCGCCGTGCTGGCCATGCACGCCGTGCCCGGGGAGGTGGCCGCCACCGGGACGCCCCTGTTCACGGTCGGCGACCACGCCACCGTCTGGGTGTGGGCGGACCTCTACGAGCGCGACCTCGCGACCGTCGCCGGTGCGCAGTCGTCGCGGGAGCTGGCGGCGACCGTCGCGGTCAAGGCCTACCCGGGCGAGATGTTCGCCGGGACCGTGGACCTCGTCGGCCCGTCCATGGACGAGACCTCGCGCACGGTGAAGGTGCGCGTGGAGGTGCCGAACCCGGACGGGTGCCTGCTGGCCGGCATGTTCGCCGACGTGGCGCTGCTGCTGCCCGGGACCGAGGCGGTCCTGGCCCTGCCGCCGGCGGCCGTCCTGGAGGACGAGGGCCGCGCGTTCGTGTTCGTCCACCACCACGACGACTACTTCGTGCGCCGGCCGGTGAAGAGCGGCCGCTCTGCCTCGGGCTGGGTCGAGGTCCTGTCGGGGCTCGACCCGGGGCAGACCGTGATGGCCGAGGGCGCCTTTCTTCTGAAGTCCGACGTGCTGCGCGCCAAGATGGGCGCCGGCTGCGCCGACTGACGCCGGGAGCGATCATGCGAACCGTGACCCTGCTGCTGAACAACCGTCTGCCGGTGGCGCTGGCGACGGCGGTGCTGGCCGCCGCCGGCATCGTGGCCTGGCTGCACCTGCCCATCGACGCCTTCCCGGACGTGACCAACACCCAGGTGGTGGTCATCTCCCAGGCCCCGGGCTTCGCCGCGGTCGACGTGGAGGCGCGGGTCAGCTACCCCATCGAGCAGGTCATGCGCGGCCTGCCGCGCGTGCAGCAGGTGCGCTCGCTGTCGCGGGCCGGCCTGTCGCAGGTGGTGATCGTCTTCGAGGACGGGGCCGACACCTACTGGACGCGGCAGGTGGTGTTCGAGCGCCTGGACGCGGCCCGCGAGCAGCTCCCGCCCGGCGTCGAGCCGGAGCTGGGCCCCATCTCGACCGGCCTGGGCGAGATCTACCAGTACACGCTCGAGGGCGACGACGAGACCGCGATGGAGCTGCGCACGATCCAGGACTGGCTGGTCGCGCCCTGGCTGAAGCCCATCCCCGGCGTCAACGAGGTCAACAGCTTCGGCGGCGAGGTGAAGCAGTACCAGGTCCTGGTCTCGCCGCAGAAGCTGCTGAAGTACGGCCTGACCGTGAACGACGTCGTCGAGGCCGTCGAGCAGGGCAACGCCAACTCCGGCGGCGGCGTGGTCGTGCGCGGCTGGGAGCAGATGTACCTGCGCGGCGTGGGGCTGCTGCGCGACATCCCGGACCTCGAGAGCGTCGTGCTGGAGGCCGCGGACGGGACGCCCGTCTGCCTGCGGGACGTCGCGGAGGTGGTCATCGGCGCCGAGCCCCGGCAGGGCGCGGTCTCCCGCGACAGCCGCGGCGAGGTGGTGGCCGGCATGATCATCATGCTCAAGGGCGAGAACGCGAAGGACGTGGTGGGCCGGGTCCAGGACGCGGTCGCCGAGCTCCGGGGGGCGCTGCCCGAGGGGGTCCGCCTCGACGTCTTCTACGACCGCACCTCGCTGATCGAGGCCTGCATCCACACCGTGGTCAGGGCGCTGCTCGAGGGCGGGATCTTCGTCGTCCTGGTGCTGTTCCTGTTCGTCGCCGAGCTGCGCTCCGCGCTGATCGTCGTGGCCTCGCTGCCGCTCACCTTCCTGGTGACCTTCATCCTCATGGGCACCGCCGGGATCACCTCCAACCTGATGAGCCTCGGCGGCCTGGCCTTCTCCGTCGGCATGGTCGTGGACGCTTCGATCGTGGTGGTGGAGAACTCGCGCCGCCACCTGGCGCACCTGACGGACCGCGCGGCACGCCGAAAGGCGGTCGCCGAGGCCGTGGTCGAGGTGGCGAAGCCCGTCGCCTTCTCGGTGCTGATCATCGCGGTCATCCTGGTGCCGCTGTTCACGCTGCAGGGGATCGAGGGCAAGATGTTCGCGCCGCTGGCTGCGACGATGCTCATCGCCCTCTTGGTCTCGCTGGCGGTGGCGTTCACGATCATCCCCGTCCTGGGGGAGCGGTTCCTGAACCAGGGCCCTGAGCGGGAGTTCGGCTTCATCCGGCGCTTCCACCGCGGCTACGTGCGCCTGCTCGGCCGCGCCGTGCGGCGGCCCGGGCTGACGCTCGGGATCTCGGGCGCCGTGCTCGCCGGCTCGCTGGCGCTCGTCCCGCTGGTGGGCACCGAGTTCATGCCGCCGCTGGACGAGGGGGCGCTGGCCGTGAACGTGGTGCGGCTGCCCAACGCCTCGCTGGACGGCTCGGTGCGCGTCGCCGGCTTCATGGAGGAGCGCCTGCGCAAGTTCCCCGAGGTCGAGACGGTGGTCAGCAAGACGGGCCGCGCCGAGATCTCGGAGGACCCGATGGGCCCGGAGCAGACCGACGTCTTCATCATGCTGAGGCCGCGCCGGGAGTGGGACACCGGGCGCGACCGGGACGAGCTGGTGGAGGCCATCCAGAAGGACCTCGCCGAGATCCCGGGGCTGCGCTTCTCCTTCTCGCAGCCGATCGCGTTGCGGGTGAACGAGCTGATCTCCGGCGTGAAGAGCGACCTCGCGGTCAAGGTCTTCGGACCCGACCTCGAGGTGCTGAAGTCGTTCGCGGACCGCGCCGCCGCCGAGCTGCAGGGGATCGAGGGCGCCCGGGACGTGAAGGTGGAGCAGGTGTCCGGCATGTCGCAGATCGACGTGGTGATCGACCGCCGGGCCGCGGCGCGGCACGGCATCCGGGTCGCCGACGTCAACGCCGCCATCGAGACGGCGGTCGCCGGCAGGTCGGCCACGACCCTGATCGAGGGGCAGCGGCGCGTCGCCGTGGTCGTGCGCTTCCCGGAGGCGGCCCGCAGCAGCATCCCCGTGCTCGAGCGGCTGCTGATCGCGGCCCCGGGCGGCGAGCGGGTGCCGCTGGCGCAGATCGCCGACTTCGCGGTGGTCGAGGCGCCGGCGCAGGTGAGCCGCGAGAACGGCATGCGGCGCGTGGTGGCCGAGGTCAACCTCCGCGGGCGCGACCTCGGCGGCTTCGTGTCCGAGGCCCGGGCGCGCCTGGCGCCGCTGGCGGCCGAGCTGCCGGTCGGCTACCACGTCGAGTACGGCGGCCAGTTCGAGAACCAGCAGCGGGCCATGCGCCAGCTCGCGGTCGTGGTGCCGGTGGCGCTGCTGCTCATCCTGGTCCTGCTCCACCTGGCGCTGGGCTCGTTCCGCAATTCCCTGCTGGTGCTGCTGAACCTGCCGTTCGCGCTGGTCGGCGGCGTGGTCGCCGTGGTGGTCTTCGGGATGCCCCTGTCGGTGTCCGCGGCGGTCGCCTTCATCGTCCTGCTCGGCGTCGCCGTGCAGAACGGGGTGGTGCTGGTGGCGTTCTTCCGGCAGCTGCGGGAGCGGGGCGAGACGGTGACCGACGCGGTGATCGACGGCTGCGACCTGCGGTTCCGGCCGCTGCTGATGACCGCCCTCGCGAGCTTCATCGGGCATCTGCCCATGCTCTACGCGACGGGCTCGGGCGCCGACATCCAGAAGCCGCTGGCGGTGGTGGTGATGGGCGGGCTGGTGACCTCGACGCTGCTGACGCTGATCGTGCTGCCGACGCTCTACGCGCTGGTGGAGACCCGCCGCACCGGCAAATGACGGCGGGTCTCCGGAGGCGCGTCAGGCCGCGGCGGGTGGCGTGGGCGCCGGGCGGGCGGCCAGCTCGCGGTCGAGCATGAACAGGCCCGGACCGTTGCCGCCCATCATCGCCAGCTTGCCCAGGATGGCCTCGACGGCGGCCTCCTCCTCGACCTGCTCGCTGACGAACCACTGCAGCGTGATGTTGGTGGCGAAGTCGTTCTCCTTCATGGCCAGGCCCGCGAGGTTGTTGATGTTCTCGGTCATGTGGCGCTCGTGGGCCAGCGCGGCCTGGAACATCGCCGTGGGGTCGGCCCACTCCGTGTCGGGCTGGGGGATGGCCCGCACCAGGGCGTGGCCGCCGGTGGCGTGGACGTAGTCGAAGAACTTCATGGCGTGCTGCAGCTCTTCCTGCGCCTGCATGCGCATCCAGTGCGCGAACCCCTCGTAGTTGCGGGCCTGCGACCAGGCGGACATGGCCAGGTACAGGTAGCCGGAATAGAATTCGGCCTGGATCTGTTCGTTCAGGGCCTTCTGGATCCTCTCCTTCAACACGGCGGGTCTCCTTGCTCGGGGGTCGCGGGGGCGGGTCACCGCCTCAAGGATAGGGCCGCGCCGGGTCACCGTCCACCTGCACCGTCAACTCGGGCGTCCACTAGGGCGTTGCTTCGGCGGTTAAAACTTGATATTCGTGTTCAGGTGCATGGGTGGCGGCACCCGGGATTCGTGCCGATCATGGGCCGCGCCGCCGCGCAGCCGGCGATGCCCGCCTGAACCTGACCGGTCCCCGCCGGATCGGTCGTCTTCTCGCGCCCCCCGCCGCCGTGCGGGGCAGCGGCCCGCCGCGGGCCTGGAAAGGAACGATCCCATGCCGATGAAGGAACTCGACACCTTCCGCGTCTCCTACCTCTCCATCCTGGACGAGGACGCGAACGTGGACAAGGAGCTCGAGCCGAAGCTGAAGAAGCCCGAGCTGATCGAACTCTACCGCCAGATGGTCTGGGCGCGCCGCACCGACGAGCGCATGCTCAAGCTGCAGCGCCAGGGCCGCATCGGCACCTTCGGGCCGAGCACGGGCCAGGAGGCGGCCCAGTGCGCCGTCGCCTTCGCCATGAGGAAGCAGGACTGGTTCGCCGGCGCCTTCCGCGAGCACGGCGTGCGCCTGCTGCGCGGCGAAAGCCTCACCCGGCAGCTCGTCTACTACAACGGCCAGGAAGAGGGCAACATCAACGACGGGGACGCCAACCCGCGCAACCTGCCCATCTCGGTGATCGTGGGCGCGCAGCCCCTGCACGCGGTGGGCCTGGCCTACGCCATGCGGCTGCAGGGCGAGCCGGAGACCTGCGCCGTGACCTTCATGGGCGACGGCGCCACCAGCGAGGGCGACTTCCACGAGGCGATGAACTTCGCGGCCGTCTGGAACCTGCCGGTGCTCTTCGTGGTGCAGAACAACCAGTGGGCGATCTCGGTGCCCCGCTCCAAGCAGACGAAGTCGGCGACCATCGCCCAGAAGGCCATCGCCTACGGCATGCCCGGCGTCCAGGTCGACGGCAACGACGCGCTGGCGGTCTACGCCGCCGCCTCGGAGGCGCTCGACCGCGGCCGGCGCGGCGAGGGGCCGACCCTGATCGAGGCCGTGACCTACCGCCTGATGATGCACACCACGGCCGACGACCAGTACAAGTACCGCACCAAGGAGGAGGAGGAGCTGTGGTGGCGCCGCGACCCCCTGGTGCGCTTCCGCGCCTACCTCGAGGCGAAGAAGATCTGGTCGGAGAAGGACCAGGAGGCGCTCGAGGAGGAGTACAAGGTCGAGATCGAGAAGCAGGTGAAGGCCTTCGAGGGGATGTCGGGCTGGAAGCCGGACGCCCCCTTCGACCACGTCTTCGGCACGAAGCACGAGCGCATCGAGGCGCAGCGCCGGGAGTTCCTGGCCGAGATCGCGAAGGAGGCCGACCGTGGCTAAGCTCAACATGGTCCAGGCGATCAACCTCGCCCTGGACGAGATGATGGCGGAGGACCCGTCGGTGGTCGTGCTGGGCGAGGACGTCGGCGTCGACGGCGGCGTGTTCCGCGTCACCGAGGGCCTGATCGAGAAGTACGGCGAGGCGCGCGTCATCGACACGCCGCTGGCCGAGAGCGCCATCATCGGCACGGCCATCGGCATGGCCCTGGCCGGCCTGAAGCCCGTGGGCGAGATGCAGTTCTGCGGCTTCTCCTACATCATGATCCCGCAGCTCGAGGGCCACGGCTCGCGCTACCGCTCGCGCACGCACGGGCAGTTCCACGTGCCTCTGGTCATGCGCGTGCCCTACGGCGGCGGCGTGCGCGCGCTCGAGCACCACTCCGAGAGCCGCGAGGCCTCCCTGGGCCATTTCCCGGGCGTGAAGGTCGTCATCCCGTCGGGACCGCGCAACGCGCGGTCGCTGATGCGCGCGGCGATCCTCGATCCCGACCCGGTGGTCTACATGGAGCCCAAGCGCTCGTACCGCGCCTTCAAGGAGGACGTGCCGGAGACGCCCGAGACGGTCGAGATCGGCAAGGCGCAGGTGATCCAGGAGGGGACCGACGTCACGGTGATCGCCTGGGGCGCCATGATGCACACCACCAAGAAGGCCGTCGAGGAGATCCGCCAGGCGCGCGGCGCCAGCATCGAGCTGATCGACCTGCTGACGATCTCGCCCCTGGACACCGAGACGATCTGCGCCTCGGTGCGCAAGACGGGCCGCCTGGCCGTCGTCCAGGAGGCCCCGCTGAGCTTCGGCCCGGCCAGCGAGATCATCGCCACGGTCAACGACCACGCCCTGATGCACCTCGAGGCGCCCGTGAAGCGCGTGTGCGGCTACGACGTCGTCACGCCCTACTTCGGCCGCGAGAACCTCTACATGCCGACCGTCGGGCGCGCCCGACGGGGCATCGAGGAAGTGCTGGACTTCTAAACGGAGCCTTCGAGGAGGAAGCCGATGTTCGAGTTCAAGCTGCCCGACCTGGGCGAAGGCATCCACGAGGGCGAAGTCCTCAAGTGGCACGTGCAGCCCGGCGACGTCGTCGTCGAGGACGCCCCGCTGGTCGAGGTCGAGACCGACAAGGCGGCCGTGACCATCCCGTCGCCCCGCGGCGGCAAGGTCGTCTCGGTCACCGGCGAGATCGGCGACGTGGTGGCGACGGGCCAGGTCATCGCGGTCATCGACGACGGCCAGGGCGCCGCCGCCGCGCCCGTCGCGAAAGCCGCGCCCGCCCGCAAGCCGGCCGGCAGCGGCCGCGCCGCGGAGGAGACGCCGGCCGGGCTGCCGGCCGAAGAGCCCGCGCCCGCGGCGGCTCCGGCCAAGGTGCCGACTCCCACCCGCACCGAGACCCAGCCCAACAGCACGGTCTCCGGCCGGCCGGTGCCCGCGGCCCCGGCCACGCGGCGCCTGGCCCGCGAGCTGGGCGTGGACCTGACCCAGGTGCCCGGCACCGGCCCCGGCGGCCGCGTGACGCCCGCCGACGTGCAGGCCTTCCTGGCCGGCGGCGCCCTGAACGTCCAGAGCGTCCAGAGCGCGATGCCGGTTCCGGTCGCCCCGACCGCGGAGCGGGCCGCGGCCGCGAGCGCCATCCCGTTCCTGGACCTCGAGCCCCTGCCCGACTTCGCGCTGCAGGGCCCCGTCGAGGTCGAGCCGCTGCGTTCGATCCGCCGCAAGGTGGCGCGCAAGATGACGACCTCGATGATCCTGGTGCCGCACGTCGCCCACATGGACGACGCCGACGTCACGGAGCTGGAGGAGTTCCGCCTGAAGATGAAGGCGCGGCGCGACGGCGAGCCCGGCGGCAAGCTGACCCTGCTGTCGTTCGTGATCCGCGCGATCACCGCGGGCCTGCGGGCGGCGCCGGCGTTCAACGCCAGCCTCGACCCGTTCCGCGAGGAGATCGTCTACAAGAAGTACTACAACATCGGCTTCGCGGCGGACACCGGGAAGGGCCTGGTGGTGCCGGTGATCCGCGGCACCGACGTCAAGAGCATCCGCGAGATCTCGCGCGAGATCGAGGAGAAGGCCGCGCTGGCCCGCGAGGGCAAGCTGCCCCTGGAGGACATGCAGGGCGGCACCTTCACGATCACCAACGTCGGCCCGCTGGGCGGCACCGCCCTGATCCCCACGATCAACTACCCCGAGGTGGCGATCCTGGGCATGGGCCGCGTGCAGGAGAAGCCCGTGGTGCGCGACGGGCAGATCGTGATCCGCAAGATCCTGCCGCTGACGCTGGCCTTCGACCACCGCGTGGCCGACGGCGCCGACGCGGCGCGCTTCGTGGGCGAGCTGGTGCGCAACCTGAGCGATCCGAACCTGCTCTTGTTGGATACCTAGAACCGAGGAGAGGCCGCTCATGGTGATGGGAAGCCTGAACACCGAAGTCGAGGTCGTGGTCATCGGCTCGGGGCCCGGCGGCTACGTGGCGGCGCTGCGCCTGGCCGACCTCGGCAAGGAAGTCATGGTCGTCGAGGAGCGGGAGCGCCCCGGTGGCGTCTGCCTGCTGGAGGGCTGCATCCCCTCGAAGTCGCTCATCAACGCCATCGAGCTGAGCGAGGCGGCCAAGGGCGCCGCGCGCATGGGCCTGACCTTCACCGGGCTGCAGCTCGACCACGTGAAGCTGCGCGAGTGGACCGACGGCGTGGTGGCCCAGCTGTCCGGCGGCGTCAAGACGCTGCTGCAGAAGCGCGGCGTGGACATCGTGCACGGGCGGGCCCGCTTCCAGGACAGCCACACCCTGGCCATCGAGGGGGGCGGCACGATCGCCTTCAAGCAGTGCATCATCGCCACCGGGTCGTCGCTGAACCGGCTGCCGGCGGGCATCGACCAGAGCGTCTGGTCGTCGGCCGACGCGCTGAAGCTGCAGGAGGTGCCCGGGACGCTGCTGGTCGTCGGCGGCGGCTACATCGGCCTGGAGCTGGGCCTGGTCTACGCCGGCCTGGGCAGCCGGGTGTCGGTGGTGGAGTTCTTCCCGCGCCTGCTGATGGGGGCGGACCACGACCTCGTGGACGTGATGGTCAAGCAGGTCAGCCGGCGCCTGCACGCGGTCATGACCGATTCGAAGGTCAAGGGCATCGAGCCCCGCGACGGCGGCTTCGACGTGGAGATCGAGCACGAGGGCAAGACGTCCCGGGAGCGCTACGACCGGGTGCTGGTGGCCATCGGCCGCCGCCCCAACACCGACGACATCGGCCTCGAGCACACGAAGGTCGTCGTGGACGACAAGGGCGTCATCGAGACCGACGGCGAGTGCCGCACGGCCGAGCCCCACATCTACGCCATCGGCGACGTGACGCACGGCCCGATGCTGGCGCACAAGGCCAGCCGCGAGGGCAAGGTCGCGGCCGAGTCGATCGCCGGCCACAAGGTGGAGTTCGACAACCGGGCCATCCCGGCCGTCGTGTTCACCGACCCGGAGATCTCCTGGTGCGGCCTCACCGAGCGGCGCGCGCAGGAGATGGGCGTGGCGGTCAACGTCGGGCGCTTCCCGCTGTCGGCCCTGGGCCGCGCGCGGGCCATCGGCCACACCGAGGGCCTCGTGAAGGTGCTCTCCGAGCCCGAGACCGACCTGATCCTGGGCGTGGGCATCGTCGGCCCGCACGCCAGCGAACTGATCGCCGAGGGGGCCCTGGCCATCGAGATGGGCGCCACCCTGGCCGACCTGACCGAGACGATCCATCCGCACCCGACGCTCAGCGAGGCGCTGATGGAAGCCGCCGAGATGGCCGCCGGCACGGCGGTGCACGTCTTCAAGCGCGGCTGAACGAGCGGCCGTTCGGCCCGACACCCGGGACGCCATGCTGCACCGCCCCGACAGCGACACCCTGCCCGGCTGGGACCTCGACGCGGACCTGATCGCGGCGGTCGCCGCGGGCGCGCCCGCGCGCGTGCGCGTGCTGCGCTGCGCCGCGCCGCAGGTCGTGGTCGGCCGCGGCGGGCGGGCCGGCGTCGAGGTGGACCTCGCGGCCGCGCGCGCGGCCGGCGTGCCGGTGCTGCGGCGGCCGGGCGGCGGCTGCGCGGTGCTGCTGGACCGCGGCAACCTCGTGGTCTCGCTGGTCGCGCCGATGGCCGGCATCGGCGGCGTGACCACGGCCTTCCGCGCCGCTACCGCGTGGGTCGTCGACGGCCTGGCCGGCTGCGGCGTCGCGGGCGTCGCGGGGGACGGGGTCAGCGACCTGGTGCTGGACGACCGCAAGGTCGGCGGCTCCTGCATCCAGCGCACGCGCGGGCTGGTCTACTACAGCACGACGCTGCTGTTCGACCCCGACCTCGACCTCATGGAACGCCTGCTGCCCCATCCGCCGCGCGAGCCCGGCTACCGCCGGGGCCGGCTCCACCGCGCCTTCCTGGGCCGGATCGGCCTGCCGCCGGACGGCGATCCCGGGGCCTTTGCCCGACGGCTCGAACGCACATTGTCGTCATCGCTTCCTCGACTCTGACCTCCCCGCTTCCAGCCGCGAAGTATGTCAAATTTCTAACAACACCCAGTGATATTTTAACTGATTATATTAAGGATAGTTACTCGGTGAATCGGCGCACAGCGATGCAATATTGAACACCACAATCAATAGGCTGACCGACGGCTCTCGGCGCGCGTCCCCAGAGGGGACGAATTTCGTATCGTTAAAAAATACAATCAGCTAACCAACCGCCGTGAATTTATCTCCATGTTTGCTTGACACAGCCGATCCCAATGATGACCTTGCGGACGTTAAGAAATAAACATTCAGCGAACGCGAGTGGGCCATGAAGCAGACCAAGTCGGACATCCCCCTCAAGACGATGGAGCGCCTGGTGACGTACCGGCGCCTGCTGCAGTACCTCGCGACCGAGGGACGCGCCTTCGTCTTCTCCCACGAACTCGCCAAGCTGGCGAACAACACCGCGGCGCAGGTCCGGCGCGACCTGATGATCATCGGCCACCACGGCAGCCCCATCCGGGGCTACGGCGTGCGCTCGCTGGCGGCCCACGTCGACCGCCTGCTGGCCCAGCACGAGCCCAGCCGCGTCGCCCTGGTGGGGGCCGGCAACCTGGGCCGGGCCATCCTCGCCCACGTCGGCTTCCAGCTGCCGGGCATCACCATCCTGGCGGCCTTCGACAGCGACGAGGAGCGCACCGGCCGCGTGATCGCCGGGGTGCGCTGCTACCCGGTGCGGGAGCTGGAGAGCCGCGTCGTCGAGCTGGGCATCAACCTCGGCATCCTCGCGGTGCCGGCGGCCGAGGCCCAGGAGGTCGCCGAGCGCCTGGCGGCGGTCGGGGTGACCGGCATCCTGAACTTCGCGCCGGTCCCGCTGCGCCTGCCGCAGGACGTGGTGGTGGACGAGGTCGACATCGGCCTGAAGCTGGAGCGCATCGCCCTTTGCTGTCAGTGAGGAGGAGCCGGACCATGAACGCCTGCGTCGACGACATCCTGGAGAGCTTCCCCGGCGCCCGCCGCGACAGCCTGATCCCGATCCTGCAGGCCGTGCAGGAGCGGGACGGCTACCTGTCGCGGGAATCCGTGCTGGCGATCGGCCGCCACCTGGACCTGCCCGCCAGCAAGGTCTACGGGGTGGCCACCTTCTACAACCAGTTCCGCTTCACGCCCATCGGCCGCTTCCACGTGCAGGTCTGCCGCGGCACGGCCTGCCACGTGAAGGGCTCGGCCAACGTGCTCGACGCGATCGAGCGCGAGCTGGGCGTCAGGGCGGGCGGCACCACGCGCGACGGCCTGTTCAGCCTCGAGGTCGTGGCCTGCATCGGGGCCTGCGGCCTCGCGCCGGTCATCGCCGTCGGCGGCGACTTCCACGCGGGCGTCGCCCCGCGCGACGTGCCCGCCATCTTCGCGGCCTACCGCGAGCGGGCGAAGGGGGGCGGCAGCGATGCGGCCTGACGCGACCACCGTGAACCCCGTGAGCGCGGAGCGCCTGCGGACCCTGCTGCGCGACGACGACGGGCGCGACGCGGCGGCGGCCGCCGAGCTGCGCCGCCTGCGGCGCGAGCAGAACGACCGGCCGCTCGTCTACGTGGGCGCCGGGACCTGCGGCCTCGGCGCGGGCGCGGGCAAGGTGCTGGCCGCCGTGCGCGCGCACCTCGCGGCCGGCGGGATCGACGCCGAGGTGGTCGAGACCGGCTGCATCGGCCTCTGCTCGGAGGAGCCCCTGCTGGAGGTCCAGCTGCCGGGTCGGGCGCGGGCGGTCTTCGGCCGCGTGAAGCCGGCGGACGTGCCGGGCCTGCTGGACGCGATGCTGGCCGGCACGGTGCCGACGGCCCACTACCTGGGCCAGCACGGGCCGCAGACCCTGCGGCGCTGGGAGGGCCTGGCCGCGCTCGCCGACCACCCGTTCTTCGCCGGGCAGACGCGCTGGGTGCTGCGCAACTGCGGCCTGATCGACCCCGGCAGCCTCGAGGAGGCCCTGGCCTGCGGCGGCTACCGCGGCCTGGTCAAGGCGCTGCGCACGCTGACCCCGGCCGAGGTCTGCGCCGAGGTCGAGCGCAGCGGGCTGCGCGGGCGCGGCGGCGGCGGCTTCCCCACCGGGCGCAAGTGGACCTTCGCGCTGAACACCCCGGCCGAGCAGCGCTACATGATCTGCAACGCCGACGAGGGCGACCCCGGCGCCTTCATGGACCGCGCCGTCATCGAGGGCGACCCGCACCGCGTGCTCGAGGGCCTGGCCCTGGCCGCCTACGCGATCGGCGCCACCAAGGCCTACGTCTACATCCGCGCCGAGTACCCGCTGGCCATCCGGCGCCTGCGCGAGGCCATCGCCCAGGCCGAGGCCTGCGGCCTGCTGGGCGACGACATCCTCGAGAGCGGCTTCGACCTGAAGGTGACCATCAAGAAGGGGGCCGGCGCCTTCGTCTGCGGCGAGGAGACCGCGCTGATCCACAGCATCGAGGGGCGCCGCGGCATGCCGCGCCCCCGCCCGCCGTTCCCGGCCGTCTCGGGCCTGTTCGGCAAGCCGTCGGTCATCAACAACGTCGAGACCCTGGCCAACGTGCCGCAGATCGTCGAGCGGGGCGCCGGCTGGTTCTCCGCGCTGGGCACCGCGGGCAGCAAGGGCACCAAGGTGTTCGCGCTGTCGGGCAAGGTCGCGCGCACGGGCCTGGTCGAGGTGGCGATGGGCACCTCGGTGCGCGAGATCGTGTTCGGGGCGGGCGGCGGCATCCCCGGCGGCAAGGCCTACAAGGCCGTGCAGATCGGCGGGCCGAGCGGCGGCTGCATCCCCGAGCAGCACCTCGACATCCTGGTCGACTACGAATCGCTCAAGACGGTGGGCGCCATGATGGGCTCCGGCGGCCTGGTCGTCATGGACGAGGACACCTGCATGGTGGACGTGGCGCGCTTCTTCATGGACTTCATCCAGCGCGAGAGCTGCGGCAAGTGCATCCCCTGCCGCGAGGGCACCAAGCACCTGCGCGACATGCTCGACGCCATCGTGCGCGGCCGCCGCCACGAGACGGGCGCCGACGCCCTGGCCCGCTTCAAGGGCGTGACCTACCTGCCGCGCCTGGCGGAGGTCATCCGCGAGACCAGCCTCTGCGGGCTGGGCATGACCGCGCCGAACCCCGTGCTCAGCACGATGCGCTGGTTCCCCGAGGAGTACGAGGCGCACATCTACGAGCGCCGCTGCCCCGCCAAGGTCTGCCGCGATCTGCTGACCTTCGACATCGACGCCGGGCTGTGCAAGGGCTGTACGCTGTGCGCGCGGGCCTGCCCGTCCGGCGCCATCGTCGGCGGCAAGAAGCAGCCGCACCTGATCGTCCACGAGAAGTGCATCGCCTGCGGCGCCTGCCTCGAGGCCTGCAAGTTCGACGCGGTGGAGGTTTCCTGATGAGCGCGACCGAAACGTTCCGCATCGAGGTGAACGGGCGGCCCGCCGAGGCCCGGCGCGGCGAGACGCTGCTCGCCGCCTGCCGCCGGGCCGGCGTGGACATCCCGACGCTGTGCCACCTGCCCGACCTCGCCCCTTCGGGCGCCTGCCGGCTCTGCGTGGTGGACGTGCGCGGGCGCGGGCTGGTGCCGAGCTGCTCGTGCCCCGTCGAGCCCGGCATGAGCGTGGAGACGAACTCGCAGTCGGCCACGCGGGCCCGCAAGACGATCGTCGAGCTGCTGCTGGCCAACCACCCCGACGACTGCCTGTACTGCGTGCGGCAGGGGGAGTGCGAGCTGCAGGACCTCGCCCGGCGCTACGGCGTGCGCGAGCGGCGGTTCGTGACGGCCAAGAACGACCATCACGCGGACGTCTCGAGCCCCTCGCTGGTGCGCGACCCGGCCAAGTGCATCCTCTGAGGCAAGTGCGTGCGCGTCTGCGAGGAGGTCATGGGGGTCGCCGCCATCGACTTCGTCCGCCGCGGCAGCCGGACCCTGGTGGCGCCGGCCTTCGAGCGGGGCCTGAACGTCTCGACCTGCATCAACTGCGGCCAGTGCGTCATGGTCTGCCCGACCGGCGCGCTGCACGAGAAGAGCCACCTGAAGGAGGTCCAGGACGCGCTCGACGATCCGGCCGTCACGGTCGTCGTGCAGCACGCGCCGGCGGTCTCGGTCAGCCTGGCCGAGGAGTTCGGCCTCGAGCCGGGCGCCGACGTCGAGGCCCTGATGGTCACGGCCCTGCGCCGGCTCGGTTTCGCCCGCGTCTTCGACACCTCCTTCGCCGCCGACCTGACGATCATGGAGGAGGCCTCGGAGCTGGTGAGCCGCCTGAAGGGCGGCGGCCGGCTGCCCATGTTCACCAGCTGCTCGCCCGGCTGGGTCAAGTTCGTGGAGCAGTTCTACCCCGACCTGATGCCCAACCTGTCCACCTGCAAGAGCCCCCAGCAGATGATGGGCGCCGTGGTCAAGCGCGTCTGGGCCGGGCGCGAGGGCCTCGACGCGCGACGGATCTTCAGCGTCGCGGTCATGCCCTGCCTCGCCAAGAAGTTCGAGGCCCAGCGGCCAGGGATGGGCGACGCCGCGGACGTGCCCGACGTCGACGCCGTGCTGACCACGCGCGAGCTGGCCCGGCTGATCCGCGTGCACGGGCTGGATCTGGCGCGGATGACGCCGGGCGCCCCCGACCTGCCCCTGGGCGAGCGCAGCACGGCCGGCAAGCTGTTCGGCGGCACCGGCGGCGTCATGGAGGCCGCCCTGCGCACGGCGCACTGGCTGGTCACCGGCCGCGAGATGTACCACCTGACCGTCGGCGCGGTCCGCGGCCTGGAGGGAGTGAAGGAGGCCCGCGTGAAGCTGGACGACGTCGAGCTGGGCGTCGCGGTGGTCAGCGGACTGGGCCGGGCCCGGCGCCTGATCGAGGAGATCCGCGCCGGCCGCGACGACCTGCACTTCATCGAGGTCATGACCTGCCCCGGCGGCTGCATCGGCGGCGGCGGCCAGCCGCTGCGGGCCGACGTCGGCGCGGTCCTGGGCCGGCTGGAGGGCCTCTACCGCATCGACCGCAGCGAGCCGGTGCGCCTGTCGCACCGCAACCGCCACGTGCAGGAGCTCTACGACGAGGTGCTCGGCGCGCCCCTGGGCGCACGCAGCCACGAGCTGCTGCACACGACCTACCACGCGCGGGACGGGGCGGTCTGACATGGATGCCGGCCAGCAGCTCGTCGCCACGATCCCCGAGCGGTGCCGCCTGTGCTACACCTGCGTGCGCGACTGCCCCGCCAAGGCCATCCGCATCACCGGCGGCCAGGCCGAGGTGGTCGCGGAGCGCTGCATCGGCTGCGGCAACTGCGTGAAGGTCTGCCGCCGCAACGCCAAGCAGGTGGCCGGCTCGATCGACGACGTGCGGCGCCTGCTGGCCGGGCCGCGCCCGGTGGCGGCGACCGTCGCGCCCAGCTTCCCGGCCGAATTCCTCGACCTGACGCACGGGCGGGTCGTCGGCGCGCTGCGTGCGCTCGGCTTCGACCTCGTCTGCGAGGTCGCCTTCGGCGCCGACCTGGTCGCCCGCCGCTACGCCGAGCTGATCAGCCGCCACCCCGGCCGCCGCTACATCGCGACGACCTGCCCCGCCATCGTCTCCTACGTGGAGAAGTTCGAGCCCGAGCTGGTGCCCAACCTGGCGCCGGTGGTCTCGCCCATGGTCGCCACCGCCCGCGCCCTGCGCCGCCGCCACGGCGACGACCTGGCCGTGGTCTTCATCGGCCCCTGCATCGCCAAGAAGGTCGAGGCCGTGCGCGAGGGGATCGCCGGCGACGTCGAGGCGGCGCTGACCTTCGCCGAGCTGCACCGCTTCCTGTCCGAGGCCGGGATCGACCCGTCGCACAGCGAGCCCTCGGACTTCGACGGGCCCGCGCCGGGACTGGGCGCGCTGTTCCCCATCAGCCGCGGCCTGCTGCAGGCGGCCGGCCTGACCGAGGACCTGCTCGGCAACGAGGTCGTGGCCGGGACCGGCCCCGACACGTTCATGGAGGCGATCGACGAGTTCCGCGACGGCGTGCTGGACGTGCAGCTGCTGGAGCTGCTGTCGTGCAAGGGCTGCATCATGGGCGCGGGCATGACCACCCGGGCGCCGCTGTTCCGGCGGCGCACCGCGGTCAGCGGCTACGTGCGCGAGCGGCTCTGGGTGCCGAGCGGGGAGCGGCGCCGCGCCGAGCTGGAGGAGTTCGCCAGCCTCGACCTGGCGGCGGTCTACGCCCCGCACGACACGCGCATGTCGCAGCCGTCGCCGCGCGAGCTGTCCGCGATCATGGAGCGCCTGGGCAAGTCCACGCCCGAGGACGAGCTGGACTGCGGCGCCTGCGGCTACCGCACCTGCCGCGAGCACGCCGTGGCCATCCACACGGGCATGGCCGAGAACGAGATGTGCCTGCCCCACACCATCGAGCGCCTCAAGGATTCCCTCGACGAGATCAACGTGTCCCACCGCGAACTGGCCAGCACCCAGCAGGCGCTGATCAACGCCGAGAAGCTCGCCAGCATGGGCCAGCTCTCGGCCGGCATCGCGCATGAGGTGAACAACCCGCTGGGCGTGGTCCTGCTCTACGCCAACATGCTGCTGGACGAGGCGCCGGCCGGCTCGCCGCTGCGCGAGGACCTGCTGATGATCGTGGAGCAGGCCGACCGCTGCAAGAAGGTGGTCGGCGGCCTGCTGAACTTCGCCCGCAAGAGCAAGGTCGTGCGCCGCCGCGTCCACGTGCCGGAGCTGGTCGACCGCGCGCTCAAGGCGGTCATCGCGCCCCCGGGCGTCGAGCTGACCGTCGAGCACCGCCTCGACGACCCCTTCGCCGATCTCGACGGCGACCAGATCGTCCAGGTGCTCACCAACCTGGCCGTCAACGCGGTCGAGGCCATGCCCGTCGGCGGCCGCCTGCGGGTCGTCACCGAGGGCGACGCCGAGCGCGTGACGCTGCGGGTCGTCGACACCGGGACCGGCATCCCCCGCGAGATCATCAAGAAGATCTTCGAACCGCTGTTCACCACCAAGCAGATCGGCAAGGGCACGGGCCTCGGCCTGGCCGTCTCCTACGGCATCGTCAAGATGCACCAGGGGCAGGTCCAGGTCTTCTCGAACGCGGACCCCCGCGAGGGGCCCACGGGCACGACCTTCGTCGTGACCCTGCCGCGCGCCGCCAAGGGAGAACCGGCATGACCGACGCACACGACCGCAGCTACGCCGGGCGCACCGCCCTGGTCGTCGACGACGATCCCGACGTCCTGGAGCAGATCCGGCTCTTCCTGGAGCGGCTCGGCTTCCGGGTCCTCGCCGGCGAGAGCCAGGCCGAGGGGGAGGCCCTCGTCGCCGCCGCCGCGCCCGACCTCTGCATCTTCGACCTGATGATGGAGCACCACGACAGCGGCTTCGTGCTGGCCCACCTCATGAAGAAGAAGAGCCCCCAGACTCCGGTGATCCTGGTGACCGGGGTGGCGCACGAGACCGGCTACACCTTCGACGCCGCCACCGCGGAGATGCGCCGCTGGGTGAAGGCCGACGCGGTGCTGGACAAGGACATCCGCTTCGAGCAGCTCGCGGCCGAGATCGCCCGGCTGGTGCAGCCGTGACCGTCGAGACGCTGCGGGTGCTGATCGTCGACGACGAGCCCGGGATGCGGCTGGGCGCCGCCCGCGTGCTGTCGCGCCACGCGCAGTCCCTGCCGGAGCTGGGCGTCGAGGTGCGCTTCGCGGTCGAGACCGCCGCCGACGCCGGCGGGGCCCTGGCGCAGCTCGCGGCCGCCCCCTGGGACCTGCTGCTGCTGGACTACAAGCTTCCCGACCGCACGGGGCTCGAGGTGCTCGACGAGATCCGCGGCCGCGGGATCGACGTGGTGACGGTCATGGTCACGGCCTACGCCTCGCTGGAGGTCGCCGTCAGCGCCACCAAGAACGGGGCCTTCGACTTCCTGGCCAAGCCGTTCACGCCCGACGAGCTCAAGTCCGTGGTGGAGAAGGCCGCGCGCACGGTCCTGGCGCACCGCCGCGCCCTGGCCCTGGCCGAGGAGAAGCGGCAGGTCCGCTTCCAGTTCATCCGCGTGCTGGCCCACGAGCTGAAGGCCCCGCTCGGCGTCGTCGATTCGTACCTGCGCATGGTCCAGGACCGCGCCCTGGGCGACGAGCTCGCCGCCTACGACCGGCCGGTCGAGCGCGCGCTGGTCCGCATCGACGGCATGCGCCGCATGATCGTCGACCTGCTGGACCTCACGCGCCTCGAATCGGGCCAGAAGCGCCGCGACCTGGCGGCGGTCGACGTCGTGGAGGAGGCGCGCTGCGGCCTGGAGGGCGTGGCCGCCGCCGCCGCCGCCCGCGGCATCGCCGCCGAGCTGCACGCGCCGGACGCCCTGCCCATGCGGGCGGACCGCGGCGAGCTGGGCATCGTCTTCAACAACCTGCTGACCAACGCCGTGAAGTACAACCGCGACGGCGGCCGCGTCGACCTGACGCTGCGTCCGCGCGACGGCGGCGGCGTCGTGATCGAGGTGCGCGACACGGGCGTGGGCCTGGCGCCCGAGGACGTGGCGCGCCTGTTCGGCGAGTTCGTGCGCATCAAGAACGAGCAGACCAAGGGCATCGAGGGCACCGGCCTGGGCCTCTCGATCCTGCGCAAGCTGGCCGAGCTGTACGGCGGCGACGTGGCGGTGGCGAGCGAGCCGGGCATCGGCACGACCTTCACCGTGACGCTCGCCGACGCGGCGCCGGACGCGCAGCCGTGAACGCGCCCCGCACGGACCGCTCCCTGAGCCGCGACTACGTCGACTTCGTCGACGAGGCGGCGTTCCGGCGGCTGATCGGCGGGGAGGCCCCGGATCCGGCGCGGGTGCGCGACGTGCTGGCCAAGAGCCTGGCCAAGGAGCCCCTGGAGCCGGCCGAGACGGCCGTGCTGCTGCGCGCCGGGGCGCCGGAGCTCGTCGAGGAGATCTACGACGCGGCGCGCCGCCTGAAGCGCGAGGTCTACGGCCGGCGCATCGTGCTGTTCGCGCCGCTGTACATCGGCAACCTCTGCGTGAACGACTGCGGCTACTGCGCCTTCCGCGCCAGCAACCCCGACTCGGTGCGCCGCACGCTCTCGCCGGCCGAGGTCGAGGCCCAGGTCGCCGCCCTCGAACGCAGCGGGCACAAGCGCCTGATCCTGGTCTTCGGCGAGCACCCGCGCTACACGCCGGAGTTCATCGCCGACACCGTGCGGCGCGTCGCGGCGGTCCGGACCGGACACGGCGAGATCCGGCGCGTGAACATCAACGCTGCGCCCCTGGACGTCGCGGGCTTCCGCACCGTCCACGAGGCGGGCATCGGCACCTACCAGGTGTTCCAGGAGACCTACCACCGTGCGACGTACGCCCGCTACCACCCGGCGCGCACCTTCAAGGGCGACTACGACTTCCGGCTGGACAGCCCGAACCGGGCCTTCGCGGCGGGCTGCGACGACTTCGGGATCGGCGCGCTGTTCGGCCTGGCGGACTGGCGCTTCGACGTGCTGGGCCTGGTGGCCCACGCCCGCCACCTCCAGGAGCGCCACGGCGTGGGACCGCACACGCTGAGCTTTCCGCGGCTGAGGCCGGCCAGCGGCGTCGACCTCTCCGGCGCCCCCTTCGTGGGCGACGACGACTTCAAGCGCCTGGTGGCGATCCTGCGCCTGTCGGTGCCCTACGCCGGGATGATCCTGACCGCGCGGGAGCCGGCGGCGCTGCGGCGCGAGATCCTGGGCTTCGGCGTCTCGCAGATCGACGCCGGCTCGCGCATCGAGCTAGGCGGCTACACCGAGGCCGGCGACGCCCAGGTCATGGACCGCGAGCAGTTCGCCCTGGGCGACCTGCGCCCGCTGGACGAGGTGCTGCGCCAACTGCTCGAGGACGGCCACGTGCCCAGCTTCTGCACGGCCTGCTACCGCATGGGCCGCACCGGCGAGCACTTCATGGAGTACGCGATCCCCGGCTTCATCGAGCGCTTCTGCACGCCCAACGCCCTGGTCACGCTGACGGAGTACCTGCAGGACTACGCGTCGGCGCCCACGCGCGAGGCGGGACGGCGGCTGGTGGAGCGGGAGCTGGCGGCCTTGCCCGAGGGGGCGGCCAAGGAGTCGTTGCGGCGCCGCCTGCAGGCGACCAGGGACGGGCAGCACGACCTTTACGAGTGAGGCGCGGCGGCGCGCGGTCCCGCACCGGCACGAAGGAGGGCGCCCCGGTGGGCGCCCTCCTCGCTTCGGCCGTGTGGGGTCGTCGGGCGCGAAGCGCTCGTCGGGCAGATCCTACTTCACCAGCTGCACGGTGCCGGTCTGGGTGAAGCCGTTGCCGCTCAGGCGCAGGAAGTACGAGCCCGAGGCCAGGCCCGAGGGCGCGAACACCGCGGTGTGCTCGCCGGCCTCGACGACCCCGTCGACCAGCACGGCCACCTCGCGGCCGCGCATGTCGAAGGCCTTCAGGCTCACGTGGCCGCCGCGCGGCACGCTGAAGTTGACGGCGGTCGAGGGGTTGAACGGGTTCGGGTAGCTGGCCAGGAACGCGTGCGGGGCGGCCGCCGGGCCGTCGCCGACCGCGGTCACGTAGGCCGTGCCCTGCGGGTTGAAGTTCGTCCAGCCGGCGGTCCACTGCTGGTCCATCGGCAGGGCGGGGTCGAAGGCGCCGCGGTACGTGGTGACCGCGAAGCCCGCCAGGGCGGGAGCGCTGAAGTCGGCGGTGCCGATCAGCTCGGAGCCGGCCGCCGGCACCGGGTTCGGGTGGTTCAGGTCGCTCAGGTCGGTCAGGCCGATCGCGCTGGGGTTGCGCGGAGCCGAGCCGGTGTTGGCGTAGGCCGCCGTGTCGTACCAGCCGACGATGCCGGTCCAGCGGCCCTCGTCGTGCACGGTGGTCGAGCCGGGCTCGAGCACCGAGGCCTGGAGGCTGAGGTTGCGGATCTGCAGGACGTCGGTCAGGGCGCTGGCCTGGGTGAAGGCGTCGCGGATCGACATGCCCCACGGGTAGCCCATGATGACCGAGTTGTAGATGCTGGTGCGGGTCGAGCGGCGCAGCACGCCCGAGAACTGGAACTTGTGGCCGACCGGCAGGTTGCCGACCAGGGCGTCGGTGCGCTCGGGGCCGACCAGGGTGACGTTCGAGAAGTGCGGGTGGGTGAACGGCGTCGCCTGGGAGGTCGAGCTGCCGTCGTTGTCCGACTCGAAACCGTTGGACTCGCCCGTGGGATCCCACTGGTTCAGGTCCTTCATGCCGAAGGCGAACTGGACGTTGCCCGTGTAGCCGAAGTCGGTGTCGAACTCGTCGTCGGTGCCGCCGAAGCACACCAGGTGGTCGCAGTTCACGGTGCCGCCGAACCACTCGTAGGAGTCGTCGTCGGCGTAGCTGACCTGGATGTGATGGATCTCCGTGCCGGCGCCCACGCCGCCCATGGTCAGGCCGTTGACCTCGTTGTTGAGCTGGAACCGGTAGCCCGGGAACTCGATGCGCACGTACTTCATCACGCCGCTGTCGTCGTTGGGGTCGGTACCGCCGTACGAGCCGGCGATGATGCCGCCCTCGATCAGGGGCTCGACCTTGTTCACCGGCGCGCGGCCCAGCAGGATGATGCCGCCCCAGTCGCCGGAGTGGCGCTGACCCTCGGGCTTCAGGCTCGTGAAGACGATGGGCTGGTCCACGGTGCCCTGGGCGTCGATCTTGCCGCCGCGGGCGATGATCAGCGTGGACGCGGTGTCCGCCTGGCATACCGTGCCGGCGGGGATGGTCAGGGTGTAGCCGTCCTCGACGAAGTAGAGTCCGGTCAGCGTGTAGAGGGTGTCGGGGGACAGGGTGCGGTTCCAGGTCTGCGAGTAGTCGGTCCGGCCCGAATTGAGGCCGGGCCCCAGGATGGCCTGGCCGTGGTACACCGGCGGCGGCGTCGCCCCGGCCACGGCGCCCAGACCCATCAGCAGGGTCAAGGCGATCAGCAGCGACTTGGACTTCATGGAGTATCTCCTCCCGTGTGGTGGTGTCGCGCGTTGTCGTGTCATCATCGTCCTCCCCGGCATCCGTGCGGTCCCGTCCCGCCTCGCCGTCGTGTCGTCGTCAAGTCAAGGACCCGCGAATGGAAGCGGATCACGTGCGGATTGATGACGGCTCGGCTCGACGTTCCCGGTCGGATCTCGCGAGCGATCTCGTGTTTGGCGGCGGTCGTACCTCCCTTGCCGGCAATGACGGGCCCGCGAGCGCGCCGCGGCGCGCTCACAGGTCCAGGCTGAACGACAGGGCGTAGCTCACGCCCCGGGTGATCTTCTGGTAGGGCCGCCCCTCGTCGCCGAGGGTGATCTCCTCGTCCTCGTCGAGCAGGTTGCGGGCGGTGGCCTTGAGCTTCCATCCCTTGCCGAGCGCCTGCGTCAGGGCGGCGTCGAGCTGGCGGCGCGACTCCTCGTAGGCGTCCTCGTCGCGCGAGTCGCCCACGGCGTCCAGGCGGCGGCCGACGCGGTTGTACAGGACGCTGGCGTTGGTGCCCCAGTCCGCCTGCCGCCAGGCGAGCGACAGGTTCAGGGACCAGGGCGACTGCCCCTGCATGACGCGCTCCCTGACCGTGTCGACCCGCTCGCCCTGCTCGTCGGTCTGCGAGTCCAGGTACTCGATCGCCGAGGTCACGTGCGTGTAGTTGGCCGTCATGGTGAAGGGGTCCAGCGCGCCCCAGAAGCAGCCCAGGCCGCGGCGGTACTCCAGCTCGTAGCCCTCGTTGGTGCCGTGCTCCGAGTTGAACCAGGTGCGCACGAAGCGCTCGGGCGAGGGGATGAGGCGCTCCTCGATGGCGTCGACGAAGGTCTTGCTGAACCAGCTCGCCGCGACGACTTCGCCCTCCCGGGGGAAGAACTCCAGCCGGACGTCGTAGTTGTCGACGGTGGCGCGCCTGAGGTCGGGGTTGCCCTTGACGTTCTGGAAGGTGTTGAAGTCGAAGTACAGCACGTCGGACATCTCGCGGAACTCGGGCCGGTTCACCGAGGCGTAGTAGGCCAGCCGCAGGTTCAGCCGGTCGGATGCGCGCCAGGTGAGGTTGCCCGAGGGCAGGGCGTCGCGGTGGTCGATGCGCGAAAGGACCGACGTGGTGTCCCCGGCCTCCGCCCGCGTGAGGACCTGCTGGTCGGAATCCTCCCAGCGCACGCCGCCGGTCAGGCGCAGGTCGAGCCCGCCGAGGCGCAGCTCCCGGTCGTACATCGCGTACCAGGTGCGCAGCTCGTGGGTGCCTTCGTAGGCGCCCGTGAAGACGGTGATCGGGACGAAGCGGAACTTGCCGGGCCCGAAGTTCTCGGGGATGAAGATGCTCCCGGTCCCCCACTGCGTGATGGCCGCGTTGGCGCCGGAGATCTGGGAGGCGTCGGCCGCGAAGGCGTCGATGCCGTAGGCGCGTTCCCGCGACTCGCGGCTCGCGCCGGCCTTGAACTCGCCGCCCAGCAGGGGCAGGTGGGCGTCCAGCCCGCCGCCGTCGCCGTCCTCAGCCAGGGCCGACCAGGTGCGGTAGTTCTCCTTGTGGGTGTAGGTCTCGTCGGCGGTGAGGCTGTATTCGAGGTGCTTGCGGTCGGGCTCGGCGGCGTCGGAGGACGAGCGGTGCCAGTTCCAGGCGAAGCCGGGCGCCCGCTCCCCGTCGGCGAAGCCGTGCTCGCCGCCGAGCTGCGCCAACCACAGCTCGCGCTGGTTCCAGACGATGGACTGCCGCGTCGTCGGGCCGGCGTTCTCGTCGTCGCCCGACATGAACTGCACCTTCTCCCTGGCCGAACGGCTGGCGTTCGTCTTGAGGCTCAGCTTGTGGCGCTCCGACAGCTTGAGGTTCACGTTCGCCAGGGCGCCGATCAGCAGGCTCGACTCGTGTCGCACGCCGGTCATGTTCCAGGGGCGGGACTCCAGGACGATGTCCTCGAGCGGGTCCGGCATGTCGACGACCAGCACCGACACCGGGCTGTCGGTGTATTCTTCGGTGTTGCGGGTGGTCTTGTAGGAGAGGGCGGCCACCAGGCCCAGCTCGCGCCCGTCCCGCCGCCAGCGGTCCCCGTAGGAGAAGCCCAGCGAGCGGTCCAGGGGCGCCTTGCCGCGGCGCGGCGTCCAGTTGTTGGGGAGGGCCCGCGCCAGCTCGTTGCCGGTCAGCCCCTGCGGCAGGGCGCGCGCGCCGTCGTCCTGGCCCAGCCAGTCGCGGCCGCTGCCCGCCGAGGTCCAGAAGGGCTCGGTCGAGGTGTCGTCGCTGAAGCCGGCGGACCAGTTCCAGCGCAGCGAGCGCTCGTCCGGGAACTCCAGGGTGCTCACCTTCACGAAGCCGCCGCTGAAGTCGCCCGGCAGGTCCGGGGTGGCGGTCTTCACGACCACGGTGTTGGCCAGCAGGTTGGCCGGGATCATGTCGAAGGAGAAGCTCTTGCGGTCGGTGTCGGTGTCGGTGCTGGTCACCGCGACGCCGTTCAGCGAGGTGCCGTTGTAGCGGTCGGTCACGCCGCGCACGAAGACGTACTTGTCGTCCACGATCGAGAGGCCCGTCACGCGGCGCAGGGCGTCGCTGCTGGTGCCGTCCGGGGACTGGGCGATCTGGGCGGCGCTGATCGCGTCGCCGATGGTCACCTCCTTCATGCGCTCGACCAGGATGCCGGTGTCCGTTGACAGGACCCGCTCCCCGGTCACCCGCAGGTCCTCGAGCTGGAAGGCGCGGGCGCTCTCGTCTTCGGTCTCCGCGCCCAGCGGCCGGCCCAGCCGGATGCGCAGGACGGTCTCGCCCTGCAGCTCCACGGCCACGGCCGCGACGGTCTCGGCGGGCCGATCCTCGAAGCTCACCCGCAGGTCGTAGACGGCCGGGGCGGGCACGGCGACGGCGAAGCGCCCGTCGAGGTCGGTGGTCGCGCCGGCGGCGGTGCCCACGACCAGGACGTTCGCACCGGCGATCGGCGCGCCCGACGCGTCGTCGACGACGACCCCGCTGATCGCGCCCTGCTGGGCGCGGGCGGGGGCGGCGAGCGCCAGCAACAACAGGGCGGTTGCGGCCGGGAACGGCAGGCTTCGTGCGTTCATGCGTCGGTTGCGTCCATGCGTTGGGGTGGCGGATGATCCGCGGTCGCGGGTCGTGGATCGCAGGGAAGTCTAGCCGCGCAATGTGCGCGGGAAGTTCAAGCACGTTGAGAATTCGGCGAATCGCGTGTGAAGCGCCGGTGAACGGCCGCGCCTTCACGCAGTTTTCACGCTCCGTTCGTCTCCTTCCCACATTCCGTGTCTAGACTGCGCTGTGGCTGACGGCCCGCTTTCGCCGGGCCGACGCGCCGCCACCGTTCAGGAAGGACCAGGCATGGCCAGATTCTCCGTGTTCCTCGCGCTGCTGGGCTGGCTGGCGGCAGCGGCCGCCCAGGCGCAGACGCCGGACGTGCGCGGCACCGTGGACGGCACCCTCGGCGTCCAGCAGCAGACCCAGGTCCGCAAGGACGATTGGGCGCAGCAGGCGGGGACGCTGCAGTCCCGCTACCGGTCGGCGAAGGCCGACGTCGCCTACCTCGAGGCGCGGCGCGACTACCAGACCGGCCAGGTGCAGGCGCTCGAAGCCCGGATCGCGGAATTCGAACGGCGGCTCGGCGAGGCCGTGCGCCTGCGCAACGGGATCGGCGACACCCTGTCGGTGATCCTGTGCCGGCTGGAGACGCACGTGGCGCGGGACCTGCCGTTCCTGCCCGAGGAGCGGGCGCACCGGCTCGCGTCGCTGAAGGCGGAGCTGGCCAGGCCCGACGTCTCGTCGGCCGAGAAGCTGCGCCGGCTGCTCGAGGCGCTGCAGGTGGAGGCGGGCTACGGCGGGACGGTGGAGGTGGGAGAGCAGGAGATCAGCCTCGACGGGTCCCCCCTGAGCGTCGACGTGCTGAAGATCGGTCGGCTGTCGCTCTTCTGGCGCACACCCGACGGCAAGCGCGTCGGCGAGTACGACCGCGCGGCGTCCGGGTGGCGCGAGCTGCCCCGCAAGCACGCGCGCAGCATCGGCATGGCCATGGACATGGCCTCCCGCATCCGCCCGACCGAACTGATCGCCTTGCCGCTCGGGAGGGTCACGCCATGAAGAAGTTGCGGAAATTGCTGACCGCGGCCGCGCTGGTGCTGTTCGCGGCCGCCGCCCAGGGGCAGGACGTGCGCGAGGCGGCCCGCAAGGCGGACGCCGACCGCTCCCGCGCCGAGGCCGAGGCCCTCGCCGCGGAGGAGCGGATCCTCGCCGACGGCGCGGCCCTGACCGCGAAGGTCGGCGAGCTCGAGCGGCGGCGCGGGGCGCTGGACGACGAGCTGGCGGCCCTGGAGCGCCGCCGCGAGGCCGGCGAGCGGCGCCTGGCCGAGATGGAGCAGGCCTGGGCCGAGAGCGAGCTGGAGTTCCGCGAGATCTCCGGCAACGTGCGGCTGGCGGCCCGCGACCTCGAAGCGATGCTGACGCAGTCGCCCCTGACGGCGACCGCGCCCGGACGGCCGGGGCTGATCGCCCCCCTCCTCGACAGCGGGTACTTTCCCGGCGTGGACGACGTCTCCACGATGACGGGTCTCTACTTCGACGAGATCGCCCGCTCGGGCCAGGTCATCCGGGGCGAGGCGCCCTTCGTGAACCGCGCCGGCGAAGAGGTCTCGGGCCAGGTGATGACGATCGGCAAGTTCACCGCGATCTACCGGCACGGGGGCGAGACGGGCTTCCTGCGCTACATGCCCGAGTCCGCCCGTTTCATCGCCCTCTCCGCGCTGCCCGGCCGCGGCATGCGCTCGCTGCTGGACAAGTACCTGGCCGGGCGCGGCGAATCGGTCATCGTCGACCTGTCGGGCGGCGCCGCCCTGAACGCGGTCACCCAGCGCCGCGGCTTCCGCGAGGAGATGCGCGCCGGCGGCCCGCTGATGTACCCCCTGGGCCTGATCGCGCTGGCCGCGCTGGGCATCGTGGTCTACAAGGCGCGGTTCCTCAACAAGGTCGGGCGCAACACCGACAAGTACATGACCCGCGTGAACCGCCTGGCGGCCGAGGGCAACTGGCATGAGTGCGAGGACATCGTGCGCCGCCACAAGGGCGAGCACTCGCCGGTCAACCACGTCATCGAGGCCGGCCTGCTCGCGCGCCACGAGGACCGCGAGACGCTCGAGAGCGTCCTGCAGGAGTCCATCCTGCGCGAGCTGCCGCGCCTGGAGCGGGGCCTGTCGACGCTGGCCATCTTCGGCGCGGTGGCGCCGCTGCTGGGGCTGCTCGGCACCGTCACCGGCATGATCGACACCTTCCGGGTGATCACCCTGTTCGGCACCGGCGACCCGAAGCTCATGTCCGGCGGCATCAGCGAGGCGCTGATCACCACCGAGATCGGGCTGTTCGTCGCCATCCCCATCATGCTGCTGCACACGTTCCTGTCGCGGCGCGTCGAGGAGATCATCGGCGAGATGGAGGAGAAGGCCGTCTCGCTGACGAACATCATCCACAAGGAGCAGCGGCGACATGCCGGCACAGCTGCAGTTCGCGCTTGAGTACCTGCGCTCCGGCGGCTGGGTCATGGTCCCGATCGGGATCTGCTCGGTGGCCATGTGGATGTTCATCGTCGAGCGGGTGCAGGCGTTCCGCGCGCTCGGCAGCGGCGACGTGACGATCGCCGAGGCGGTCGGGGCCGTGTCCGGCGGCGCCGCGCTGCGCCCCGTCGACGGGCTGCGGGCCAGGCTGGTGCGCGACTTCCTCGCCGAGAGGTCCGGCTATCCGGACATCGACGGCGAGATCGTGCGGCACAGCGCCATGAAGCTGCGCAACGCCCTGCGCGCGCGCCTGGCGGCCATCGCGGTGCTGGCCGCCGTGGCGCCGCTGCTGGGCCTGCTGGGCACGGTGCTGGGCATGATCGCGACCTTCGACGTCATCGCCTTCTTCGGCACGAGCAACGCCAAGGCGATGGCCGGCGGCATCTCCGTCGCCCTGATCACGACCCAGAGCGGCCTGATCGTGGCCATCCCGGGCCTCTACATCAGCGGCAACCTGTCCCGCAAGGCCAAGCACCTCGAGATCATGCTCGACGAGATCACCACGGTGCTCGTGCGCCACGTCCGCGGCCAGACGTCGCTCTCCCGGGAGGTCGGATCGTCATGATCAACGTTCGCAGGTCCCTGCGCGGCGGCGACAAGGTCAACATCGACATGGGTCCGCTCATCGACATGGTGTTCCTGCTGCTGATCTTCTTCGTGGTGACCACGAGCTTCGTCAAGGAGTCCGGCGTCGACGTGCAGCGCTCGACCGCGGCCACGGCCGAGGTGAAGGAACGCGGCAACATCATGGTGGGCCTGACCGTCGACGGCGAGGTCTGGTTCGACGGCGAGCGGGTGGATGTGCGCAGCGTGCGCGCCCACGTCGAGCGGGCCCTGGCCGAGGACCCCGAGAGCGGCGTGGTCATCGTCGCCGACAAGAAGAGCGAAACCGGCCTGGTCGTGCAGATCATGGACCAGTGCCGCCTGGCCGGCGCCAAGGACGTCAGCCTGGCCGCCAACCGCGGGGACGGCGAGTGAACGGCGCCGCGTCGCTCGACGGCGGCCCGCGCCGCTGGGTCGGCCCGGCCCTGCTCGCGGCCCTGCTGGTGAACCTGGCCCTGCTCGTGCTCACGATGCAGCTGACGAAGCACCGCCGGGCGCCCCAGGACATCAGCGAGCCGGCGGGCATCAACCTCGTGACGCTGGCGCCGCCCGAGCCGCCCCGGCAGGAGGAGGCCGCTCCTCCCACCAGGCCGGAACCGACGCCGCAGCTGGACTTCACGCCGGACCTGACGCCGCCCCCCCTGGATTTCGGGGGCGTGGACCTGGGCCCGGCCGTGAGCGTGAACCTGGGCGGGATCAACGCGGCGCCCGTCGTCGAGGAAGTGATCTTCGAGTCCTTCGAGCTGGACCAGCCTCCCCAGGTCGAGATGAGGGTGCCTCCGGTCTACCCCTTCAAGGCGCGCGAGCAGGGGATCACCGGCGCGGTGCAGGTGAAGCTCAAGATCAACGTGGACGGCAGCGTCGGGCGGGTCGTCATCCTGGACGCGCGGCCCAAGGGCCAGTTCGAGGACGCGGTCCGCCAGTGCGTGCCGCGCTGGCGCTTCCGGCCGGGCATGGTCGCCGGGGAGGCCGTGACCTCGTGGGCCGTCACGACGCTGAACTTCGAACTGGAATGAAGGGAATGTCGTGAGGCCCAGCCGCCCGTCACTCGCCGTCGTCGCGCTGCTGCTGGCGGCGGGCGTCGCCGCCTCGGCGCAGACCGCACGGCAGACCGCGCCGTTGGCCACGCTGGCCGACGTGCCGAGCCGGGCCCGCCTGGGCATCGTCAAGGCCCTGCAGGCCCGCGGCGCCGGCCGCGCCGAGGACGCGGTGCAGCTGCTGCAGGCGGAGCTGCGCGAGCGCCCGCAGGAGGACCACTGGCTCCTGCGCCACCACCTCGGGATGTCCCTCATGCAGGCGAAGCGGCCCGCAGAGGCCGTCCCGCAGTTCGAGGCCGCGGTCGCCGCCGAGCCGCGCCACGCCGAGAGCTGGCTGGGTCTCGGCCAGTGCGCCTACGAGACCGGGGATTTCGCGACGGCCGGCCGCGCCCTCGACGAGGGCTTCCGCCGCAACCCGCGCAAGGACCCCTCGCTGCTGTACTTCGCCGGCGTCGCCTACCTGCAGGGTGGCCTGCCCGAGCAGTCCGCCGGGTTGCTGGAGCAGCTCGCGGGCGGCTTCTACGGCCGGCCCCAGCTCGACGCGTTCCGGGCCCTGATCGCCGCCTGCCTGGAACTCAAGGATCCCGAGCGCGGGCACCGCGCCGCCGACGCCATGCTGTCGGCGTACCCCGCGGACCCGGAAGCCTGGCGACTGGCCTTCCAGCATGCGGCCGCCGTCGGCGACCACCGGCGCGCCGCGGTCGACCTGACCGTCGTCGACTACCTGCAGCCGCTGCAGGGACGCGAACGCGTCCAGCTGGGCGACCTGTACCGCGCCGTCGGCGCCCCTTCCGAAGCGGGTCGCCACTACGAGCAGGCCGTCTGCGACACCAGCGGCAGCGGCGACTACGAGCGGCTGGCCACGGCCTGGCTGTCGGCCCACGAGCCGCAGCGCGCGCGAGACGCGCTGAACCTGGCGCTCGCGCGCAATCCGACGGCGCGTTTCTGGGCCCTGCTCGGCGATCTGGAACTGGCGCAGGAGGAGCACGCCGCGGCCCTCGCGGCGTTCGAGAAGTCCCTGGAACTCGACCCGCAGCAGGGCCGGCTCCGGCTGATGGCCGGGTTCTGCGCGCTGGAGACGGGCGCGGCCGATGCGGCCCGATCCCACCTGGAGCAGGCCGCCGCGTTCCCTGACCAGTCCGCCAGCGCCGCCCAGCTGCTGTTGCGGTTGGCGCCGGCGCCGCCGCCGTGAGCGCGGCGGCCGGCCGCTACTTCCGCTTCTCCCGCACGTAGACCGAGCGCAGCGAGACGTTCTTGTCCGCCCACGGCGGCTTGAAGGTCGTCAGCACCGTCAGCTCGCTGCCGTCGGCGTTCAGCGCGTAGGTCGTCGTGCGGACCTGCCCGTCCTGGCCCTCGCTGCTCACGACGATCCGGCCCGAATCGGCCTTGGCCGTCTCGAAGACCTGGCCGCGCTGGGTCCAGCGTTCGCTCTTGCGGCCGTCGGTGGTGACGGTCTGCGAGATGTCCATGGCGTCGGTCACGCCGAACTCCGACCCTTCGTGGAACAGGACCAGCCGCGAGCGGCCCCCGGTCATCTCGGGGGGGGCGCCGGCGCCGGCGGCCTTGCCCGTCTGCGCGCCGCCGAAACTGCCGCTGCGCGTGTTGGACTGGCCGCCGTCACCCATGCCGCCACCGCCGCTCATGCCGCCGCCGCCGCCCATGCCGCCGCCGCCGCCCATGCCGCCACCGCCACCCATGCCGCCGCCGCCCATGCCGGGCCCGCCGCCTTTGCCGCCGCCGGGACGGCCGCCCATGGTCGCGGATTTCGGCATCAGCTTGGCGGGATCGTCGGAGCGCGCGACGTCCAGGGTCCAGGCGCCGTTGAAGCCGGAGGGTGTCGCCACGGGCTTGTCTTCTGCGGCGAGCGCCGCCGGCAGCAGCGCCAGAGCGAGGATGGCGAGCAGCAAGGTCTTGGTTGATGTCATGTCCGGATCCTTCCCGGGGAGTGGGGGTGTCCATCACCATACGCCCGGGAGGGGTGGATCCTGCGGAGGAGAGGATTCAGCGCCGGCGGCGGAGGATTACAGGGGCGCCGCGGGCGGGCATCGGCTATGATGCCCCGGCCCGCGCGACGCTCATCAGGGACCAGGAGGCACCCATGGCCGCGACCCGCCTGCCCGCCGGTTTCCACAGCCTGACCCCGCAGCTCGCCGTCGACGGCGCCGACCGCGCCATCGAGTACTACAAGCTGGCGTTCGGCGCGGAACAGCTGCGGCGTCACGAGGGGCCGGGCGGCAAGGTGGCCCACGCCCTGCTGCGCATCGGCGATTCGGTGCTGATGGTCAACGACGCGTTCCCGGAGTGGGGGTCGCACGCCCCGTACGAGAACCTCTCGCCCTGCACCCTGCACCTGTACGTGGAGGACGCCGACGAGACGTTCGCGCGGGCGGTCGCCGCCGGCGCGAAGGTGACGATGCCGGTGCAGGACACGTTCTGGGGGGACCGCCACGGCGAGCTGCTCGACCCGTTCGGACACCGCTGGGCCGTGGCCACCTGCGTCGACGAGATGACGCCGCAGCAGCTCGAGCGCGCCGCCGAGGAGGCGATGCGGCGGATGCGGGCGGGGGACGACTGAGTCCGTTCAGCCCTCGGACGTCCGTCCCGTCACGAAGTCCAGCGCCAGCGAAGCCACCGCGTACCCGAAGATCCCCGGCAGCGCGATCCCGCTCGGCAAGCGGTTGCGGATCCGTCCGCGATCGTAGCGCGGGTCGTCCGTGTCGGGCGCCAGCGCCTCCGCCGGCTCCTCTTCCGACCACACGCAGGGGATGGGCGCGGTCACCCCACGCCGTCGCAGGTACTTCCGCACCCTGCCGGCCAGCGGGCAGCGCCGGCTCTCCCACAGGTCCCCCGCCCTCACGAACGACACGTCGGTGCGGCCCGCGGCGCCCATGCTGCCGACCACCGGGATGCCGCGCGCGATGCACGCCGCCAGCAGCTCGACCTTGGGGTTGAGCGCGTCGATGGCGTCGACCACGCACGACGGCGGCGGCGCGAGCAGCGCGTCGGCGGTGTCGGCGTGGAAGAACGCCTCCACCCCGTCGACGGCGGTGTCGGGGCAGGTGCTCCGCAGGAACCCGCCGACGACCGCGACCTTCGGGCGGCCGACGTCAGCCGAGGTCGCGCAGGGGCTGCGGTTCAGCGACGACGCCGTCACCGGGTCGAAGTCGATCAGCACGAGCCGGCCGACCCCGCTGCGCGCCAGCGCCAGCGCGGCGTGCGAACCAACGCCGCCGAGGCCGCAGACGACGACCGATGCGGCGCGGATGGCCGCGAAGCCGGCTTCGCCGTAGAGGTCGACGGTGCGCGAGAAGCGCTCAGGGCAGTCCGAAGAGATCACGGGCATTCTCCGTGGTGAGCGCGGCGGCGGCTTCCGCCGTCAGGCCGCGCAGTCCGGCCAGGGCGAGGCAGACCTCGCGCACGTGCCGCGGCTCGCAGGCGCCGGCGGGCACGTCCTGCAGCCCGATGGACGGGGCGTCGGTCTCCAGCACGATGCGTTCCGGCGGCGCCGTCGCCGCCGCGCGACGCGCCCGCGCGTCCGGCCGCGTCACCGCGCCGCCGAACCCCAGGTGCAGTCCGAGGTCCAGGTAGCGGCGCGCCAGCTCGGGCCCGCGCGAGAAGGCGTGCACGACGCCCCGCACCGGCGCGCTCCCGTAGACCTCGCGCAGCAGCGGCACCAGGTGCTCGGCGGCGCCGCGGTCGTGCAGGATCACCGGCAGGTCCAGCTCCCGCGCCAGCCGCAGCTGCGGGCGCAGGATCTCGGCCTGCCGTTCCATGTCCGGGCCGTCGATCTTCGCGTCGAGCCCGATCTCGCCGACGGCGACCGCGCCGCAGGCGAGCAGGCGACGGCGCAGGTCGTCGAGGTCCAGTTCGCGGTCCGCGACCCACGGGTGCAGCCCCAGCGCCGGGTGCACACCCGGGTGCGCCGCGGCGAGCGTCGCCACCGCGTCCCAGGATGCCGGGTCGTACGCCGGCGCCACGAGGTCGCTCACGCCCGCCTCGCGGGCGCGCGCCAGCACGCCGTCGAGATCGCCGGCCAGCGGCGGGGCGTCCAGGTGCGCGTGCGTCTCGATCAACCGCATGGCGCGATCATGCCCGAGACGGACCGCCGCGTCCAGCCCGTCACGTCCGCAGGCCGGCCTCGGTTAAAAACCGGCTGGGCGACTTCTTCGAGCAGACGATCTCGAGGCGGTGGCGGGCGCGGGTCAGGGCCACGTAGAAGAGGCGCCGCTCGGACTCCAGGCCGCCGTCGTCGGACGCCGCGTGGGAGTGGGGGACCTGGCCGCGGTCGACGCCGTAGAGGATGACGCGGTCCCACTCGCGGCCCTTGGCGGCGTGGATCGTCGCCAGCTCGCAGGCGCCGTCGAGGGCGACGCCCGCGTCCGCGCCGGCCCGCGCCACCTCGCGCAGCAGGGCCGAGGTGCGCGCCAGCACGGCGGTCGTGCCGGGCGCGCCGTCATGCCCCGGAGCGGCCACGCCGACCAGGGCGACGACCAGCTGCGCGCCGGCGGCGCGGTCGATCAGCGCGTGGACGCGGATCTTCCCGCGGTGCGGCGCGCCCGGCCGCAGCGGCTTGCGGAAACGGCGGCGGTTGTGCCGGATCAGGCGGCGCGAGGCGACGGTGATGCGCCGGCCGCAGCGGTAGTTGCGGATCAGCGGGTGGCGCTCGAGGTCGGGGTAGACCTGGTCCAGCTCGATCACCCGTTCCACCGAGGCGCGCCGCCAGGCGTAGATGCACTGGTCCTCGTCCCCGACGCAGAACAGCGAATCCTGCGGGGCGGCCAGCAGCCCGACCAGCAGCGCCTGCGCCGGCTCGATGTCCTGGTACTCGTCGACCAGGACGTGGTCGAAACGCGCCTGCCAGCGGCGGCGAACCTCGGCGTCGCGCTGCAGCAGCGCCACGGCGCCGGCGATCAGGTCGTCGAAGTCGAGCCGGCCACGCTCGTCCAGGTGGCGCTGGTAGAGGTCGTAGAGACGGGCCGCGGCGCGCGCGCGGGCGTCGCCGCCCGCCGCCTGCGCCAGCGCCGTCGGCGGGTCGACCATCGCCGACAGCTTGAAGGCGCTGACGGCGTTGCGCGCGGCGGTGACGTCCAGCGCGATGCCGTCCGCCTCTGCGTCGCGGGCGCGTTCGGCGAGCAACTTCCAGGTGTCGTCGTCGACCTCGCCGATCCCGGCGCGCGTGCGGCCCTCCTGCTTCAGCAGCGCCAGGCCGAGGCCGTGGAAGCTGCGCACCGCCACGCCGGCGACGCCGGCGCGTTCCAGGCGCGCCGCGATCTCGAGCTTGGCGTCCCGGTTGAAGGTCGAGCAGAGGATGCGTTCCGGCGCGGCGCCGCGGTGGAGCAGCTCCTTGACCCGCTCGACCAGCACGCTGGTCTTGCCGCTGCCCGCCGGGGCGATGACCTGCACCACGCCGGTGCCGGCGCGCACGGCGCGGCACTGCTGGGGGTCGAGGGAGAGGGGGCGGGGCGGCTGGCCGGGAGGCGGCCCGGCGCCGCGTCCGACCATGCGGTCCACCAGGCGCGACAGCGGACCGCGACGGCGACTCCGCCGGATGACGGTTCCGCCGCCAGGCGTCGCGTCCGGTGCGCCGTCCCGCGCGGCGAGCCAGCGCAGGCGCTCCAGCGTCCAGGGGTAGCGCCAATCGGGATCGACGAAGGCGTCCGGCTCGAGGGATTCCAGGGCGCGACCGGCGTGGATCAGCAGGCGGCAACCGCGGCGCCGCGCCGGCGCGACCAGGGTGCCGTGGATCAGTTGCAGGTCGGCGACCGAGTCGCAGGTGACGTCCAGGACGGCGACCCGTTCGTGGCGGGCGAAGATCGCGAGCAGCCGGGCGGTCGGATTGGTCAGGGAGCGGCGGGTCCCGCGGGGACGCGCCGACCGCACGGCGCGGCGCCACCTCTCGAACCCCAACACGTGCCAGCCTTCCTGCGCCAGCCGGGCGGGGTCGGGGCGTGAAGTCGTCCAGACCAGTTCTGGGGGGTGACGCTGCAACTGCCCGCCTTTGTGACAGACCATTGTCGATTTGCTATAATCAATACGGTATCGAACTCCCATCCTGAGAGGTGTCCCCATGCCCGCTGCCAAGCGCCATGCCAGCCGGATGCTGGCCATCACGTTCCTGGTCACCCTCTGTGCCGCCGCCGGACCTGCCAGCGGCGTCATCGTGGCCCATTGGCGATTCGACGAGCCGGCCGGCTCGAGCGTCGCGGTCGACGAGACCGGCGGCTTCCACGGCCAGGCGGTCGGCGGCGCCGAGTTCGGCGTCGCCGGCGTCGCGGGCGGCGCCGTCGCGCTCGGCTTCGACGGCCCGGGCGCCCTGGACATGGGCAATGTGCTCGCCTTCGGCGACGTGAACTTCTCGCTGGCGCTGTGGGTGAAGACCCTGCCGGGCGCGACGAACGACATGTACCCGCTGGCCAAGCACGCCACGGGATACGGCGGCTATCTCGTGGGGATCAACAGCGGCAACACCTACGGCGCGCCGGGCAAGGCCTGGTTCTACGACATCGGTTCCCCCGGTCAGCAAGCGATCTCGACCACGGACGTCAATGACGGGCAGTGGCACCAGATCGTCTGCGTCTACCGGCAGGGCGGGGAGCTGGGCATCTACGTCGACGGTACGCCGCGCGAGAACCTCCAGCTGGCGCCCCTGAATCCCGTGACCGCGGCGCGGTTCATCGTCGGCGGCCTCGACTACTCGGGCAACGTCCAGCCCTACTTCCAGGGCTGGATCGACGACGTTCAGGTCTACGACCACGCGCTCAAGACCCACCAGGTCGACTACCTCTTCACCCACCCGTCGTACGTCTTCATCGACGAGATCCTGCCCGTCACCGCCGGTCTGCGGCTGTGGCTGCGGGCCGACGAGGCCGGGGCTGGCGGCGACCAGGAACCGGTGACGATCTGGGCCGACCGCTCGGGGCAGGCCCTGCACGTCACGCAGGCCGACCCTGCGGCGCAGCCGCGCTTCGTCGAGCGGGCGCTGGACTGGAACCCGGCGGTCCGCTTCGACGGGAATGACTTCCTGATCCGTGAAGGCGTCGCCGGTTCGTCCCTGACGTCGGCGGACGCGGCGACCGTGTACGTCATGGCGCGGCAGGACGGTGCGGACCTCTACAACACGGTCCTGGGCTGGGGCTACGGCGACAACCGCCTCTTCGTGCACTACACGTGGGGCGGTTGGCTGGTCTTCCAGCACGGACCGCCCACGGTGGCCGGAGGGGCCGGTTCCTGGGCGCCGCCGGCGGGATGGGACGACGCCATCCATCTGGTGGAGCTCAGGCGCGAGGCCGGCCTCTTCTCCTGCCTGATCGACGGCGCGGACCAGGGCGACCAGGCCACGATCGGCGCACCGAACCCGGCGGCGGTCCAGTCGCTGCTGATCGGGTCGGACGCCTACCGCCTCAACGACATGACCGGCGACGTCTTCGAGATCCTGGTCTACGACCGCGCCCTGTCGCCCGCGGAGCGACTGGCGGTGCGGGACTATTTCGAGCAGCGGTACAACCCGACCCTGGTCGGCGCGGTGACGCCGTCGCTGACGCGGCCCGCACTCGCGGTCGCGCCCAACCCCTTCAACCCGCGCACGGTCGTGTCCTTCGAGTTGCCGCAGGCGGGGGAGGTGTCCGTCGCGGTGCACGACGTCCAGGGCAGGCTGGTCCGACGGCTCGCCGCCGGCGCCTACGGGGCCGGCCGCCACGAGCTCGTCTGGGATGGGCGCGACGATCGCGGCCACGCCGTGGGCGCGGGCGTCTATCTGGTGCGGCTGTCCGCACCGCAGGGCGACGCCGCGACGCGTGTCGTGCTGATCAAGTAGGTCTCAGGTCCGGCGACGAGCCGTCCAGGCCCAGGTCCGCGGCCGCGCGCGCCAGCGCGCGGTCGCGCGTCCAGAGACGGCAGCCGGTCAGCAGCGCCGCGGCCAGCAGCTGCGCGTCGATCCAGCCGAGGCCGCGGCCGTGCAGGCCCCGGCGCTCGATCAGCGCCAGGGTCTCGCGATCGTCGGCCGTCGCGGCGACCGGCAGCGCCTTCAGCAACGCTAGCGTTTCATCGCGCCGCCGCAGCCCGCCGCACGCCAGTTCCCCGATCACGCCGGGATGCGTCAACACGGCACCGTCCTCGAGCAGGGACGCGAGCGCGCGATCATGACGCCGCAGGTGGTCGACCCAGACGGAAGTGTCGATCAGGGTCACGACCGTCCTGCCCGCTCGTCTGGATCCGGCTCCGGGGATGTGCGGCGTCTCGGCGTTTGCTCGAGCGACGGGTCGCTGCCGCCGAGCCGCGCCAGGCGGCGCGCGCTCTCGCGTGCGATCAAGGCTTCCAGCCCCAGGCGGACCAGTGAGGTCTTCTCGGTCTCGCCGGTCAACCGGGCGGCCTGCTCCAGCAGCCGATCGTCGATGTTCAGGGTCGTTCTCATATGCATGAGTATGTATATCCTATGCATCGATGTCAAGACCCCGCACGCACGTCTCCGAACCGGTTGCCGGAACCGTGCCATGGGCTTATCAATGAGGACGACACTCAATCGCACAATCCGGTCGCCCGCGCGGCCTCGCCCCGGAGGACAACCTCATGATCAACCTCACCGAGAACGCCCAGCAGGAGCTCAAGCGCCTGGCCTCCCGCGACGGGCTGAACGCCCCGGTCGTCGTGCTGGGCGTCGACAGCGGCGGCTGCTCGGGCTTCAGCTACCGCATGGGCATGGACACGCGCGTCCAGGACGGGTACCAGGCCTTCGCGTACGAGGGCCTGACCGTGGCCTGCGCGCCGGACGCCATGCCGTTCTTCAAGGACATGGAGATCGACTTCTCGAAGGACCTCATCGGCGGCGGTTTCAAGTTCCGCAATCCGAACGCCAAGGGCACCTGCAGCTGCGGGACGTCGTTCCGCGTTTGAAGCGGATACCGGAGGCCCGTTGACCAAGAAGTTGCCTTGACGGGTCGATATTTGTTTGCCCTAATCGGACTGATCCGATAGCATTTCCGTCGCTTGCGCCGGGGCGACCCGGCTCGTCCCACGCAGAACATGAAAATGCGCCGCCAAACACGGCGGCCCCACGCCCTCGGGCGGAACGCGGGAGCAGCCCTTTGGATTCCCAGCAGAAGGACCCCCGGCAGGGCGGGCACGATCCTTTCCGGTTTCCGAAATGGGCCAACACGATCCGCCTCCCGGTCACCCTGGCGGCGGCGCTGGCTCCCCTCTACATCCTCGGCCTGCTGTACCTGCTCTTCTCGCCGGGCGCGACGAGCGTGGGCTACCAGCCGCCGCAGCCGGTGCCCTACAGCCACCAGCTGCACGCCGGGCAGCTCGGCATCGATTGCCGGTACTGCCACACGGGCGTGGAGACGGGCGCGGCCGCGACCCTGCCGCCGACCTCGGTCTGCATGAACTGCCACGCCACGGTGCGCGCCCAGAGCGAGAAGCTGCAGCTCGTGCGCGAGAGCTTCGCGACCGGGATGCCCATCCCCTGGGTCCGCGTCCACGACCTGCCCGACTTCGTCTACTTCGACCACAGCGCCCACGTGCGGCGCGGCGTCGGCTGCGAGAGCTGCCACGGCCGCATCGACAAGATGGAAGTCGTGCGCCAGGCCGCCGGCCTGAACATGGCCTGGTGCCTGGGGTGCCACCGCGATCCCGTCCCGCACCTGCGTCCCGAGGACGCGGTGACGGTCATGGGCTACGTGCCCGACGAGCCCCAGCTCGAGCTGGGCCGCCGGCTGCGCGACGCCCGCCACATCACTCCGAAGACGGATTGCTCGACATGTCATCGATGAACCAGAACGGCCTCGACCACAACTACTGGCGCAGCCTGCAGGAGCTGGCGGACGAGCCCGAGTTCCGCAAGTTCCTCGAGGGCGAGTTCCCCGAGCCAGCCGAGGTGCCGACCGACGCGATGTCGCGGCGGCGCTTCCTGCAGGTCATGGGGGCGTCGGTGGCCATGGCCAGCCTCGTCGGCTGCCGCTGGCCGCAGGAGACCATCGTGCCGTTCGCGAGCCGGCCCGAGGGCGTGACGCCCGGCACGGCGCGCCGCTACGCGACGGTCATGGAGCTGTCCGGCGCGGTCGGCCCGCTGCTGGTGACCAGCTTCGACGGCCGCCCGATCAAGGTCGAGGGCAACCCCGAACACCCGCTGAGCGGGGGCGCCTGCGACCTGTTCGCGCAGGCTGGGCTGCTCGAGCTGTACGATCCCGACCGCAGCCGCTACGTGCTGGAGCGCGCGGGCGGTCACCCGCGCCGCCGCTCCCACGCGGAAGGGGAGACCGCGGCCGCGGCCGCCTTCGCGGCGTTGCGCGCCCGCCGGGGCGCCGGGCTGTCTGTCCTGACCGAGGCCACGAGTTCGCCCACGTTCGCGGCGCTGCGCGCGCGCGTGCGGGACGAGCTGCCCGAGGCCGCCTGGTACGAGTACGAAGCGGTCTCGCGCGACAACGAGCGACTCGGCACCGGCCTGGCCTTCGGGGAGGCGCGCCGCGTGCGCGTCGATGTCGGCAAGGCCCGCGTGCTGGCCTGCTTCGACGCCGACCTGCTGCTGGACCACCCGACGGCCCTGCGCAACGCGCGCGATTTCGCCGGCGGGCGCCGCGCTGAGGACGGCGCGATGAACCGCCTCTACGCCGTCGAGAGCGGGATGAGCCTCACCGGCGGCATGGCCGACCACCGCGTGGCGATGCCGAGCCTGGAGATCCCGCACGCCCTCTACGGGCTGGCCGCCGAGCTGGTGCTGGGCCGCGGCCTCTCGTTGCCGGCGGGCCACGAGGCCGTGCTGCCCGCGCTCGAGCACGCGCGCGCCGCGGGCCACGCGCCGGCCTGGATGGGCGCGCTGGCCGGCGACCTGCTCGCCCACCGCGGGGAGTCGCTGATCGCGGTGGGCCCGCGCCAACCCGATCACGCGCACGTGCTGGCGATCCTGCTGAACGAGGCCCTGGGCAACACCGGCCGCACCGTGAGCTACGGTCCCGACGACCAGCGCGGCCTGTCGCACGGCGCGGCCATCGCGACCCTGGCCGTGGCGATGGGCAAGGGCCAGGTCGAGTCGCTGCTGATCCTGGGCGGCAACCCCGTCCACGACGCGCCCGCCGACCTGGACTTCGGCGGTCTGCTGGACCGGGTCGCCGAGTCCTGGCACCTCTCGCTGTTCATCGACGAAACCTCGCAGCGCTGCCGCTGGCACCTGCCGCGGGCGCACTGGCTCGAGTCCTGGCACGACGTGCGCGACCACGACGGCCGCTACGCGGTGGCCCAGCCGCTGATCGCGCCCCTGTACGACGGCCGGACGCCGGCGGAGCTGCTGTCGCTGCTGCTGGACGGCGTCCTGCGCCCGGCCCACGACCTCGTGCGCGCCACGGCCGCCGGCCAGCCCGGCGCCGGCGACTGGGAGGCGCTGCTGCACCGCGGCTTCGCCGACGCGCTGCCCGCCGAACTCCCGCCGGTCATGGACGGCCGCGGCGTCGTGGCCGCGGTGCGCCGCGGCGGCCTGGCGAAGCCGCCGGCGATCGGCCGCGAGAACCTGGAGCTCGTGTTCGTGCGCGACCCGTCGCTGCACGACGGCCGCTTCGCCAACAACGCCTGGCTGCAGGAACTGCCGGACTTCATGACCAAGCTGTCCTGGGACAACGCCGCGCTGTTCGGCGTGTCCACGGCCGCGGCGCTGGGCGTCGCCCACGGCGACCTCGTCGAGCTGGAGCTGGGCGGCCGCCGGCTCGAAGCCGCCGTCTACGTGCTGCCGGGCCACGCGCCCTGGTCGGTGAGCCTGAGCCTGGGCCACGGTCGCACGGCGGCCGGCAACGTCGGCAACGGCACGGGCTTCCGCGCCTACGCGCTGCGCGCGTCGGCGGCGCCCGACGCCGGCGCGGGCCTGAAGGTGGCGCGCACCGGCCGCAGCTACCCGCTGGCCACGACCCAGGATCACCACGCCATCGACGCGGTCGGCATGCGCGAGCGCGAGAAGCGCTCGCGGTCGCTGGTCGTCTCGGGCACCCTCGCCGAGTACCGCGAGCACCCGGAGTTCGCGTCGCACCGCACGCACCACCCGCCGTTGGTCTCGCTGTGGCAGGAGCGCCCGCGCGAGGGCCACGCCTGGGGCATGACCGTCGACCTGAGCACCTGCATCGGCTGCAACGCCTGCGTCGTGGCCTGCCAGGCGGAGAACAACATCCCGGTCGTGGGCAAGGAGCAGGTGGGCAAGGGCCGCGAGATGCACTGGCTGCGCCTGGACCGCTACTTCCAGGGCGACCCGGACGCGCCCGCGGTCGCGCACCAGCCCGTCGCCTGCGTGCACTGCGAGCTGGCCCCCTGCGAGCAGGTCTGCCCGGTGGGCGCGACCATGCACAGCGAGGACGGCCTGAACGTCATGGCCTACAACCGCTGCGTGGGCACCCGCTACTGCTCGAACAACTGCCCCTACAAGGTGCGCCGCTTCAACTGGTTCAACTTCAACAGCGACATCCCGGACGTCCGCAAGATGGTCTACAACCCCGAGGTGTCCCTGCGCGCCCGCGGCGTCATGGAGAAGTGCACCTACTGCGTGCAGCGCATCGAGACGGCGAAGATCGACGCCAAGAACGAGGGGCGCCCGGTGCGCGACGGCGAGGTCGTCACGGCCTGCCAGCAGACCTGCCCCACGCAGGCCATCGCCTTCGGCGACCTGAACGACCCGCAGAGCCGCGTGGCGCAGCTGACGACCGGCGGCCGCGCCTACCACCTGCTCGCGGAGCTCAACGTGAAGCCGCGCACGGCCTACCTGGCCCGGCTGCGCAACCCGAACCCCGAACTCGCGGAGAGCGCCGATGGGCATCCTGCTCACTAGGGACACGATCGACAACACGGCCCACGACCCGGCGCGGCCGCAGGAGCTGATCACCGGCGGCTACGACTTCACGACCCTGACCGACAAGGTCTGCGGGATCGTGGAGCGCCGCGGCGCACCGCGCGCGTGGTGGGTGGCGCTGGGCTTCATGGCCAGCCTCGCGGCGATGATGTTCGGCATGATCGGCTACCTGATCTACAAGGGCATCGGCATCTGGGGCGTGAACAACCCCGTGGGCTGGGGCTTCGCGATCGTCAACTTCGTGTTCTGGGTCGGCATCGGCCACGCCGGCACGCTGATCTCGGCCATCCTGTACCTGCTGCGCCAGCAGTGGCGCACCAGCATCAACCGCTTCGCCGAGGCGATGACGATCTTCGCGGTGGTCTGCGCCGGCATCTTCCCGGGCATCCACGTCGGCCGCGTCTGGGTGGTGTGGTGGCTGTTCCCGCTGCCCAACTTCCAGGCCATGTGGCCCAACTTCCGCAGCCCCCTGCTGTGGGACGTGTTCGCGGTGGGCACCTACGCCACGGTGTCGCTGCTGTTCTGGTACACGGGCATGGTGCCCGACCTGGCGACCCTGCGCGACCGCGCCACGACGAGGGTCCGCCGGATCGCCTACGGGTTCTTCGCCCTGGGCTGGCGCGGCTCGAACCGCCACTGGCACCGCTACGAGAAGGCCTACCTGATCCTGGCCGGCCTGGCGACGCCGCTGGTGCTCTCGGTGCACTCGGTGGTGTCCTTCGACTTCGCGACCTCGCAGATCCCGGGCTGGCACACCACGATCTTCCCGCCCTACTTCGTGGCGGGCGCCATCTTCTCGGGCTTCGCCATGGTGATGACCTGCCTGATCCCGGCGCGCGAGTGGTACGGCCTGAAGAACATCGTGACGCTCTACCACCTCGAGACGATGGCCAAGATCATCCTGGCCACCGGCACCATGGTCGGCTACGCCTACGCCACCGAGTTCTTCATCGCCTGGTACGGCGGCAACCCGGCCGAGCAGTTCGCCTTCATCAACCGCGCCTTCGGGCCCTACGCCTGGGCCTACTGGATCATGGTCAGCTGCAACGTGGTCTCGCCGCAGCTGTTCTGGTTCAAGAAGATCCGCACCAGCCCGGCCGCGCTGCTGGTCATCTGCATCTTCGTGAACATCGGCATGTGGTACGAGCGCTTCGTGATCACGGTGACCTCGCTGAGCCGCGACTTCCTGCCCGCGGCCTGGGGCTACTACCGGCCGACGGCGTTCGACGTCCTGACCTTCGTGGGCAGCTTCGGGCTGTTCTTCACGCTCGTGCTGCTGTTCATGCGGTTCCTGCCCATGATCGCCATGGCCGAGGTCAAGACCGTGATGCCGCAGAAGCACTGGGAAGACAAGGTGTCGCGTCCGGTGGGCGACTACCACGGGACCAACCCCGGGGACCGTTAGCAGAGCGAGAGGCGATGGCGACACGAGAGACGAACGGCCTCTACGGCTACCTCGCGGAGTTCCGCGAGCCGTGGGACCTCATCGACGCGGCCGCCAAGGTCCGCGACGCCGGCTACACCCGCTGGGATTGCCACACGCCGTTCCCGCTGCACGGGCTGGACGGCGCCATGGGGATCCGCGGCACGCGCCTGCCCTGGCTGGTGCTCTGCGGCGGCCTGGCCGGCCTGAGCCTGGCGCTGCTGATGCAGTGGTGGATGAACGCGCACGACTACCCGTTCCTGATCAGCGGCAAGCCCCTGTTCGGGCTGCCGGCGGCGGTCCCGGTCACCTTCGAGCTGACGGTGCTGCTGAGCGCGCTGACGACGTTCTTCGGGATGTGGGGGCTCAACCTGCTGCCGCAGCACCACCACCCCCTGTTCAACAGCGAGCGGTTCCGGCGCGCGACGTCCGACCGCTTCTTCATCTCGATCGAGGCGCGCGACCCGCTGTTCCGGGGCGAGGGCACGCGCGAGTTCCTGGCGGGCCTGGGCGCCGACGCCGTCGAGCCCGTGGAGGACTGACCGATGCCGAGAATCATGAAGTCCGCCGCCGTGGTGCTGACCCTGCTCGCGCTCATCCCGGTGCTGATGCTGGTCATGACCCGCGTCACCGACAGCGGCCGGCCGCGGCTGTCGCTCGTCTACGACATGGACGACCAGGCCAAGGTCAAGACCCAGCGGTCCGGCGCGCTGTTCGCCGACGGCCGCGCGATGCGGCCGCCGCCGGCGGGCGTCGTCGCCCGGGACGAGCTGGTGGGACAGGACCGCCGCCGGGACGGGCGCGTCGACACGCTGTGGGTCGAGACCTTCCCCGCGCCGGTGACCGCGGCGACCCTCGAGCGCGGGCGCGAGCGCTTCGGCGTCTACTGCGCGCCCTGCCACGGGCTGGCCGGCAACGGCGACGGCATCGTCGCCAAGCGGGCCGAGGCCCTGATGGAGGGCACCTGGGTGCCGCCGTCGAACCTGGTCGACGCCGCGGTCCGCGCGCGGCCCGTCGGCCACCTCTACAACACGATCCGCTTCGGCATCCGCAAGATGCCGGCCTACGGATCCCAGATCGGCGTCGACGACCGCTGGGCGATCGTGGCCTACGTGCGCGCCCTGCAGGCCGCGCAGGCCGGCTCGCCGGCGGACCTGGCGCCGGCGGACCTGGCCGCGCTCGGGCCGCCGCCCGCGCCGGCGGCGGCGACGACGACGGCGACGGCAACGACGACGCAGCAGTGAGGGTGGCGCCCGCGGGCGCCGCGAACCCGATGGGAGCGTGAGGTCTTGTCTCAACACGCGCGACGTGACGTGGCCGTCCTGGACGGCGACAACCTGGTCCTCGGCGGCGCCGCCCGGCGCATCGCCGCGGTCGGGCTCGCGGTCGGGGTGGTCGGGCTGGGGGCCGGCTTCCTGCTGGGCCGCGCCGCCGGCGACGGCATGCGGCACTTCCTGCACGCCTGGCTGCTGAACTGGCTGTTCTTCCTTTCGCTGTCGCTGGGCGCGCTGTGGTTCGTGCCGCTGCAGCACCTGACGCGCTCGACCTGGAGCGCGGTGGTGCGGCGCCTGGCGGAGATCGTCTCGGGCACGCTGCCGCTGATGGCGCTGCTCGCGCTGCCCGTGCTGCTGAACCTCGGCGACATCTACGTCTGGGCCGACCCGGCCCGCGTCGCGGGCGACCCGCTGCTCGAGCACAAGGCGGGCTGGCTGAACCCGGGCTTCTTCACCCTGCGGATCGCCGTCTACTTCGCCGTCTGGATCCTGCTGGCCACGATCTTCCGCCGGCGGTCCCTGCGCCAGGACGCCACCGGCGACCCCGCGATCACCGCCGGCTCCGAGCGGCTGGGCGGCCCCGCCCTGATCCTCTACGGCCTGACCCAGACCTTCGCGGCCTTCGACCTGCTGATGAGCCTCGACGCCCACTGGTTCAGCACCATGTTCGGCGTCTACTGGTTCGCCGGCATCGTCGCCAGCTTCTTCGCGGTGATGACGCTGCTGACCGCCGGCCTGCAGCGATCGGGCCGGCTGGTGCACGCGGTGACCCTCGAGCACTACAACGACTACGGCCGGGCCATGTTCGCCTTCGTCTTCTTCTGGGCCTACATCGCCTTCAGCCAGTACATGCTGATCTGGTACGCGAACATCCCCGAGGAGACGGGCTGGTACCTGCGGCGCCAGCAGAACGGCTGGTCGGCCGTCGGCTACGCGCTGATCTTCTGCCACTGGCTGATCCCCTTCGCCGGGCTGATGTCGCGCTTCACCAAGCGGCGGGTGCGGCTGATGGCGTTCTGGGCGGTCTGGATCCTGGTCATGCACTGGGTCGACCTGTTCTGGCTGATCATGCCCGAGCTGAGCCCGGGCGGGATCCCGCTGCGGCTGATGGACGCGGCCCTGCTGCTGGGCATGGGCGGCCTCTACGCGGCGGCGCTGGCCCTGGTCGCCGGGCCGCGCCTGCTGGTCGCGCGGCGCGATCCGCGGCTGCGGGCCTCGCTGAACTTCGAGAACTACTAGACGGGAGGGGCGCGAGCCCATGCGGACCGAAGCGGACAAGACGGACCTGCACGCCATCGTGACCTACGGGCTGGTGTTCGCCCTGGGGCTGGTGGTGTCGATCCTCGCCCTGGAGATCGGCTTCCACCTCGTCCAGCGGCGCCAGTTCGAGCGCAAGGTGGTGGCGGTGGCCCCGGCCGAGCTGCTGGCCCTGCAGGCCGCCCAGCGGGGCGTGCTGGAACAGGGCGTGCGCTGGGTCGACGGGTCCGCGGGCCTGGTGGGCATGCCCATCGAGATGGCGATGGACGCCGTGGCGCGCCGCCACGGCGGGGACGGGGACTAGGCATGACGATGCGGATCGCGGCGGCCGCGTGCGCGTGCGCGATCCTGGCGGCGGTCGCGGAGCCGGCGCGCGCGGAGCCGGACCTGGCCGCGATCGACGTCGTCGAGCGCCCGGGCGCGCAGCTGCCCCTGGACCTGGTGTTCGCCGGCGAGGACAGCGCGGCGGTCCGTCTGGGCGACTGCTTCGCGCCGGGACGCCCGGTGATCCTGAACCTGGGCTACTTCGCCTGCCCGATGCTGTGCGGCCTGGTGCTCAACGGCATGGTCGACGGCCTGCGCGACGTGGCGTGGACGCCGGGCCGCGAGTTCGGGATCGTGACGCTGAGCATCGACGAGCGCGAGGGCCCGCGGCTGGCGGACCTGAAGAAGCAGAACGCGCTGGAGTCCTACGGGCGGCCCGAGGCGGCCGCCGGCTGGCGGTTCCTGACCGGCAGCGCGCGGGACAGCCGCGCCGTGGCCGACGCCGTCGGGTTCTGCTACGTCTGGGACGAGAAGACCCAGAAGTGGATGCATCCGGCCGCCCTGGTGGTCTGCACCCCGGACGGCCGGGTGGCCCGCTACCTGTACGGCATCGAGTTCGACGCGCAGACGCTGCGCCTGGCGCTGTCCGAGGCGTCCGGGGGCCGGATCGGCGGGACCAAGGAGAAGCTCCTGCTGCTCTGCTACGACTACGATTCGAGCGTGGGCCGCTACGGGCCGTCCGCGCGCAGGCTGATGGCCGTCGCCGGATACGTCACGGTGCTCGCGATCGCGGGCTGGCTGGCGCTGCTGTGGCGCCGCGATCGCAGAAGGAAATCGACATGATCTTGAGCGGGCTGGTGAACACGCTGTCGGTCCGAGGCGCGGGGGTTCCCTTCCTGGCCACGGGCGACGGGACCTTCTGGCTGCCGGTCCGGGCCTCGGAGGCCGCCGGCACCGTCGACAACCTGTTCTACTTCATCTTCTGGATCTCGCTGTTCTTCTTCACGCTGCTGATGGCGCTGCTCGCGATCTTCGCCGTGCGCTACCGCCGCCGCCGCGAGGGGGAGGAGCCGGAGCCGTCGCCGTCGCACAACCTGGCCGTCGAGGTGGTCTGGACGGCCATCCCGGTGCTGCTGGTCGCGGCCATCTTCTGGTTCGGCTTCCAGGCCTACGTCGACATGTCGACGCCGCCGCTGGACGCCTACCAGATCCAGGTGACGGGCCAGAAGTGGAAGTGGACCTTCACCTACCCGAACGGGTACGTGGACGAGCTGCTGCACGTGCCGGCCGACCGCCCGGTGCAGCTGGTGATGACCTCGCAGGACGTGATCCACAGCCTGTCGATCCCCGCCTTCCGCATCAAGCGGGACCTGGTGCCGGGGCGCTACAGCAAGGCCTGGTTCACCGCCGTGCGGCCCGGCGACTACGACCTCTACTGCGCCGAGTACTGCGGCACCCAGCACTCGTCGATGCTCTCGACGGTGAAGGTGCTGCCGCCCGAGGAGTTCGACGCCTGGCTGCGCGAGCACTCGGACATCCTCAGCGGCCTGACGCCCGTCGAGGGCGGCGAGCGCGTCTACAACGTGCTGGGCTGCAAGCAGTGCCACACCCTCGACGGCGCCGCCGGCGTGGGGCCGACCTTCCGCAACCTGTTCGGCAGCGAGCGGTCGTTCAAGGGCGGCGGACGGGCGCTGGCCGACGAGAACTACGTCCGCAACTCCGTGCTCGACCCCCAGTCCCAGGTGGTGCAGGGCTTCGAACCGGTGATGCCGACCTTCAAGGGCCGCATCAAGGACCAGGAGATCACGGCGTTGATCGCCTTCCTGAAATCGCTGAGCGAGCACGCGCCGCGGGAAGAGGCGCCGGCGGCCGTCGGGCCTTAGACAATCGTACCGAGAGGGCGCCGCGCCCCGCAGACCGGAGGCATCCATGTCGACCCACGACGCCACCACGGCCCCGCCGGCCGCCGGCGAGGCGAACTACCTGAACTGCAGCCACGGCTTCCGCTCGTGGTTCTTCACGCTCGACCACAAGCGGATCGGCGTGATGTATCTGGCCTCGATCCTGTCCTTCTTCCTGCTGGGCGGCATCCTGGCCCTGCTGATCCGCACCGAGCTGCTGACGCCGACGCGCACGCTGATGTCGGCCGACGACTACAACAAGGTCTTCACGCTGCACGGCGCGATCATGATCTTCCTGTTCATCATCCCGGGCATCCCGGCGGCGCTGGGCAATTTCGTGCTGCCGCTGATGCTCGGCGCGAAGGACGTGGCGCTGCCGCGGCTCAACCTGGCCAGCTACCACCTGTACCTGGTCGGGGCGCTGATCGCGGTGCTGTCGATCGTGCAGGGAGGGGTGGACGCCGGCTGGACCTTCTACGCGCCCTACTCCACCACGACCAACACCGCGGTGGTGACGCTGACCTTCGGGGTCTTCGTGCTGGGCTTCAGCTCGGTGTTCACCGGGCTGAACTTCATCGTCACCATGCACAAGATGCGGCCGGCCGGCATGGGCTGGTTCGACATGCCCCTGATGCTGTGGGCGCTCTACGCCACCTCCATCATCCAGGTCCTTGCCACGCCGATCCTGGGCATCACCATGGTGCTGCTGATCGTCGAGCGCGTGATGGGCATCGGCATCTTCGATCCGGCCCTGGGCGGCGACCCCGTGCTGTACCAGCACTTCTTCTGGTTCTACTCCCACCCGGCCGTCTACATCATGATCCTGCCGGCGATGGGCATCATCAGCGAGGTGGTGTCGGTCTTCAGCCGCAAGCACATCTTCGGCTACCGGGCCATCGCCTACTCCAGCATCGCCATCGCCGCCTTCAGCTTCCTGGTCTGGGGGCACCACATGTTCACCAGCGGCCAGTCCGAGCTGATGAACATGATCTTCAGCGCGCTGACCTTCAGCGTCTCGATCCCCTCGGCCGTGAAGATGTTCAACTGGCTGAGCACGATGTACAAGGGCTCCATCCGCTTCGACACGCCGATGATCTACGCCCTGTCCTTCATGTTCCTGTTCGGCATCGGCGGCCTGACCGGCCTGTTCCTGGGCTCGCTGGCCACCGACGTCCACCTGCACGACACCTACTTCGTGGTGGCCCACTTCCACTACGTGATGTTCGGCGGCACGGTGATCGCGTTCCTGGCCGGCCTGCACTACTGGTGGCCCAAGATGTTCGGGCGCATGTACGACGAGAAGTGGGGCCGCATCTCGGCGATCATCATCTCGGTGGGCTTCAACATCACCTTCTTCACCCAGTTCGTCATGGGCAGCCAGGGCATGCCGCGGCGCTACTACGCCTACGTCGACAAGTTCGAGCCCTACCACGTGATCTCGTCGCTCGGCAGCTACCTGATGGCCGCGGGCTTCTTCATGACCGCGTGGTACCTGGTGAAGTCGCTCTACCGGGGACGGCCGGCGCCGGCCAACCCCTGGGGCGGCGGCTCCCTGGAGTGGCAGGCCGCCTCGCCGCCGGTGATGCACAACTTCACGGACGAGCCCGTGGGCGGCGACCCCTACGACTACTCGAACCAGGCGTACGATCCCGCGCTCGGCGGGTACGTGCTCCGCAAGACCGAGGTGTCCGACCGATGAGCACCGCGCACGAGGGACGCGACGAGCACGCCGATCCCCACCTGCAGCACCATTTCGGTTCCATGGCGCAGCAGTACGATTCGGGCAAGTTCGGCATGTGGCTGTTCCTGGTCACGGAGGTCCTGCTGTTCGGCGGGCTCTTCTGCGCCTACGCGGTCTACCGGGCCAACCACCCCGAGATCTTCGCCTACGCGCACCAGTTCCTGGACAAGACCCTCGGCGGCCTCAACACGCTGGTGCTGATCGTCAGCAGCCTCACCATGGCGATGGCCGTGCGCTGCGCGCAGCTGGGCCAGCAGCGCCGCCTCAAGCAGATGCTCGCCGCGACGCTGCTCTGCGCCTGCGTCTTCCTGGGCGTCAAGGGCGTCGAGTACGAGCACAAGTGGAAGCACGGGCTGCTCTGGGGGACGCGCTACGCACCCCAGGGCGAGACGGCGGCGCCGGCGGCGGCCGGGACCCAGGTCGAGACGACCGCCGCCGCGGCCGCGGCCCCCGCCGACGGCGGCACGACCCTGCCGCACGCGGCGACCGGCCCGGAGGGCCTGGCCGACCGCCCGCAGGCCGGCCACGGCGACGCGGCGCACGGCGGGCACGGTCCCGCGGGTCCGGCGCCGCGCAACGTGCACCTGTTCTTCGGCATCTACTTCGTGATGACCGGACTGCACGGCATCCACGTCCTGGCCGGCATGATCGCCATCGTCTGGCTGCTGCGGCGGTCCGCGTCCGGCGAGTTCGGACCGGGGTACTTCGCGCCGGTCGACTTCGTCGGGCTCTACTGGCACCTGGTGGACCTGATCTGGATCTTCCTCTTCCCGCTGCTCTACCTGATCCATTGAGCGGCGGACCGCGGGAGGCGGCACGAGCATGAGCAAGCATCAAGAAGGTCCCGCGTACGCCCACGTCGTGCCCGTCAGGACGTTGCTGGGCGTGTTCGGCGCCCTGATGTTCCTGACGGTCCTGACCTACGCCGTGACCTACGTCGACCTGGGCGCCCTGAACATCTGGGTGGCCCTGGGCATCGCCCTCGTCAAGGGCACCCTGGTGGCTCTGGTCTTCATGCACCTGCTGTGGGACAAGAAGTTCTACGCCGTGGTGCTGGTGAGCGCTTTGCTGTGCGTGATGATCTTCATCGGCATCGCCCTATTGGACAGCGGCCAGTACCAGGCCGACCTCATCCCCGGCTTCGCCCCCGCGATCACACCGTAGGCTCTGGCTGGGACGTTGTCCTTGCCCATGCGGTGTTGCGACTTGGATCCACACATCCTGTGGTGACAGGGGGCGCTCGTCGGGCACATCCTGTGCCCGGCTCGCTTGACCTTCCGGCCCTTCCGCCATCCTGGCTCCAGGGCCTGCAGGACACCCCTGTCACCACAGGATGTGTGGATCCAAGTCGAACAGCAGCATGGGTATGGGCGGGACAAGGTCCCGACCGGAATCGATCTTATTCGGGGCCGAGGGCGGCTTCGACGGCGGCGGGGTCGACCGGCGTTCCGGGGTACGTCCTCAAAGGGAAGGGGATGTGGCCCGCGTCGGCGAAGGTCACCAGGCGGCAGGTGCCGTCGGAGCGCACCTGGATCACGGTCAGGCTGCAGTTGGCGATGCTCATGCCCAGCCAGGCCTGCGGATCCACGCCCAGCGCGCGGCAGACGAACCAGCGGATGACGTTGCCGTGGCAGACCACGACGTCGTGGGCGTCGCGGTCCGCAGCCGGCCGGACCAGGCGGTCCCAGGCGGCGGCCAGCTCCCGCTCGCAGGCCTCGGCTTCGCCCGGCTCCAGATCCGCCATGACGTCGGCGCGGCGGGTGGTGGGCGTGCACTCGCGCACGTCGCGGTGGAGTTCGAGCGCCGGACCCGGCAGGCGGTCGTCGATGATCGCCGCGGTCTCGCGGGCCCGCGTCATGCTGCTGGACTGCAGCGAGGCGAATCCGATCCCCAGCGAAGCCAGCAGGTCGCCGGCCAGCGCGGCCTGGTGCCGGCCGAGGCGGTCCAGGCCGCAGCCGACGTCCTCGTCGCAGTCCTCGTCGTGGACGTACTCGCCGTGGCGGATCAGGTAGAGGTGGCGGATGGGCTCTGCCTGAACCGGCCACCCGGCCTGCAGGTCCGTCGCCGCCAGCAGGGTCAAGGCCAGGACCGTCGCCGCCGTCGCTCTCGTCCTCATCGCATCCCTCCCGGTGATCATCAGCCCCCCGCCGGTCGCCGCCCCGAGGCTAGGCGAAACGGGGTCGTCCGTCGAGCCTCAAGCTCTTGCCGCGCCTGCCGAAGACAGGAACGGGAACGGGTGTCCGCGGCCGGAGCGGGCGGCCGTTCCCGGATCGCCCGTCACCGGAGGCCGCCCATGATTTCTGGAATGTCCCTGCGTACGAAGCTGCTGACCGCCGGGGTCAGCGTCACGATTGCGCCGCTCGCGGCGCACATGCTGCTCGACCGCAACCACGTCGGGCAGGACATGCTGCTGACCGGTCTGGCGGCGGTGGTCCTGGCCGTGCTCGTCTGGTTGTTCATGGCCAGGAGCTTCAGCCGCGATCTCTGGCTGGTGGCGAAGCGGCTGAGCGGGGCGAGCACCCACATGGTCACCGCCTCTCGCCAGGTCGCGGGCGGCGGGCAGCACACGGCGCAGAGCGCCGCCGACCAGGCGGCCAACCTGCAGGAGGTGACGGCGACCCTCGCGCAGCTGGTCGGCATGACGGGCCGCAACGCCGACAGCGCCCGCGAGGCCAACCGCGAGGCCGGCGAAGCCTGCCGCGAGGCGGCGTCCGGCAGCGAGGCGATGAGCCGGCTGGCCGGCACGGTCGGGCGCATCAAGTCCGCGGCCGACGAATCGGTGAAGATCGTGCGCAACATCGACGAGATCGCGTTCCAGACCAACCTGCTGGCGCTCAACGCCGCCGTCGAGGCGGCTCGGGCTGGCGACGCGGGCCGCGGCTTCGCCGTCGTCGCCGAGGAGGTGCGCAACCTCGCGCGGCGCAGCGCCGAGGCGGCCAGCACGACCACGGCCCTGATCGAGGAGTCGCGGGTCATCGCCGCCGACGGCGTGCGGGCGTCGGAGGAGGCGGCTGCGGTGCTGCGGCGCATCGCCGGCGGCGTCGAACGCGTCAGCCAGCTCGTCCGTCAGGTCGACACGGCCAGCAGCGAGCAGCTGCGCGACCTCGTCCAGATCAACGAGACGGTCGTGCGCATGGACCGGGTCGTGCAGAACAACGCCGCCGGGGCCGAGGAGTCGGCGGCCGCCAGCCAGGAACTCGCGGGCCAGGCGGCGCAGCTGCTCGACCTCGTCTCCGATCTGGAACGCGTGGTGACGGGGGTGGAGACCCGCGCCGCCAGCCGTCCGGACCGGGAGCGTCCCACCGCGCCGCCGCGTCCCGCGCCGCCGCGACCGGCGCCGCTGCAGCCCCGCGCCGCGCGGCGGATCCAAGCGGATCCGGCCTTCGAGCGGGCGGCGGCCCTCGACGACGACGACTACCTGGACCTCGCCACGGCCTGGGACGACACGAGCCGGCTCGAAGTCTGAACGGTCCGAGCGGGCCGGCAACGGAAGGAACGCCCATGAGCGCCATCGTGTGGAAGGACGACCTGGAGCTGGGTCTGCCGCTGATCGACGAGCAGCACCGGCGGCTCATCGATCGCTACAACGAACTCGCCGCCGCCTACCGGCGCCGCGAGGCGGACGCGGAACTCGCCCACCGCCTGGGGGTCCTGCTGGATTGCGCGGCCGTCCATTTCGTCTCCGAGGAGACGCTGATGGAGGAGCTGGGCTACGTCGGCCTGGCGGAGCACCGCGAGGAGCACCAGGACCTGCTGCAACGCGTGCGGCGGTTCCAGACCGTCCTGGCCGAAGGCCGGCAGACCGTCACCCTGCCGGTCCTGCAGTACCTCCAGCACTGGCTGCTCGGCCACATCCGCGGACCCGACGCCGATTTCGGCAAGGCCGCCCGCCGGGTCGTCGCCGAAGCGCTGGTCGCCCAGCCGAGCTGAGGAGGCCGCCGTGAGGCCGCTGGAATGGGACGTGCGGTTCGGCACGGGGCTCGCGGCGCTCGACGCGGACCACCGCGAATTCCTCGCCCTGCAGAACGGGTTGCTCGAGGCCCGCGGCCGCGGCCGCGGGCACCGCGTGCTGCACCAGGTCCTGGAGCAGCTGATCGCCTGGGCCGAAGTCCACCAGGCGCGCGAGGAGGCGATGTTCGACGCGTCCGGCTACCCCGCCGCCGCGCGGCACCGCGCCGAGCACGCGCGGCTGCTGGCGTCGGCGCGCACCCTGCGCCAGCGGCACGCCCTGGACCTGGAGCGCCTGACGCGCGCGGTGCTGGGCCTCTTCGACTACTGGTGGAAGCGCCACATCCTGGAGCACGATCTGGAATTCGGCCGCTACCTGGCCGCGCCGGCGCCGGCGCCGATGGTGTCCGCGGACGTGACCGTCGACGCTACGGTATGATCCGCTCAGGCGAGCCGGCGCCGTCCCAGGCGCAGGCTGTTCAGCACCACCGACACCGAACTGAAGGCCATGGCCGCGGCCGCGAGCATGGGGTGGAAGTCCCGCAGCGCGGCCGGCAGCCCCGCCGCGCCGTGCAGGGCGCCGGCCGCCACCGGGATCAGCACCAGGTTGTAGCCGAACGCCCAGGCCAGGTTCTGGCGCACCGTGCGCATGGTCAGCCGGCTCAGTTCGCGGGCCCGCCGCACGGCGCCCAGGCCGCCCCGCACCAGGGTCACGTCCGCGGCCTCGATGGCGATGTGGCTGCCGTGCCCCACGGCGAAGCCCACGTCGGCGGTCGCCAGGGCGGGCGCGTCGTTGACGCCGTCGCCGACCATCCCGACCGTGCAGCAGTCCGCGAGGAACCCGCTCACGACGGCGGCCTTGTCCTGGGGCGTCGCCGAGTCGAACACCTGCCCGATGCCCAGCTCCCTCGCGACGGCGGCCGCCGCGAGCGGCCCG
>Ga0172371_10000463_pt1 | contig 62301 bp, 61 predicted proteins | sample Lak12m_FD_114543 | JGI IMG/M metagenome (GOLD analysis project Ga0172371, IMG submission 114543) | Freshwater microbial communities from Kabuno Bay, South-Kivu, Congo - kab_022012_12m | ecosystem: Environmental > Aquatic > Freshwater > Lake | place: Democratic Republic of the Congo: South-Kivu... | reverse complement strand
TCCGCAAAGTCACAGAACGTTTGAATCACAGACCCAGGAAAAAGCTCGGCTTCAAAACACCGTTTGAAGAGTTCTTCAAAACTGATACTTTATTAACCGTTGCACTTAATAGTTGAATGCGCGACATAAAAAATGGCTTTAACAAGCCACTTTTCAATGTCAGTTTTTGGTGGACACGATGGAACACGGAAAAGGGGGACGCGATTTCATCGCGTCCCCCCGGGTCCCTGCCATAGTTGAACCGCTTTGCGCGGCCGCTACCGTTATTGCGGCGGCGGCGGCACCGTTACGCTGCACTGCCAGGCGGGACACTCGAACGTGACCTCTTTGATGTTCTCGAGCCTGACCAGCCGCGGCTTCTCGTACGCATGCTGTGCGTGCTTGCCTGATTTCATGTTACTTCTCCTGATCATCCGTTTTTCTAGGGATAGGTATAGCCGGTGCCGGTGGCATCGGAGGCGCTGCCCGTGTTCGAGATGCGGAAGCTGCCGACACCAGCCGGAACCTGGTACTGGACCGTGGCCGCCTGGCTGGAGCCGGCGGCGATGTCGCCCAGGCTGACCGGCATCGCCGTGATCAGCGTGACGCCATTATTGGGCGTCGATCCTGTGATCGCCACCGCGTAAGCGGCGCCGGGGCCTGCGTTGGTGACCGTCAATGTCAATGAGAGCTGGTGCGCCACGTAATCCGCGTAAGAACCCCAGAAGGCGCTGCCCGCGCTAAGGTTCAGCACCGGCTTGGCGGGAATCGCCGCCGCGATCGTGAAGCTGCCGGTCTTGTAACCTAGGTTGCCGGCGTTGTCCTCGATGAATATCTCGATCTCATGCGTACCGGCGCTCAGACCGGACGCCGGACACGAGGCATGGGTCGTCGAAGCCGTGCAGCCGTCAAAGAGCATGTCGCCGTCGACGTGTATCATGGCGCTCTCCGGAGCGATGCCGCTCGATGGCGCTGCGTCGTTGTAGTCGGCGCTGATCGTTATTGTGCCAGGGCTGACGGTTCCGGTGGGCTGGATGTTCGAGATCACTGGCGCCACCAGGTCGGGGCCATTGGTCGAGACGGTGAATGTGCCTGAACCGATGCCGGTAGTACCGGCGTTATCCGTGACCGACACGTTGACAGTATGAGAACCGTCGGTCATGCCCGACGCCGTGCAGGATATATGCGAAGTGCTGGCGCTGCAGCCGGAGACAGTGGCGCCACTGACCGTCAGCGCGGCCGAAGCGGCGTTGATGCCATCCGGATCGGAATAATCGGCGCTGACCGTTGTCGAGCCGGTTGTGATGGTACCGGTGGGCTGGATGTTCGTGATCACCGGCGAAGTCGGGCTGCCGTTGCTGACCGTGAAGGTGCTGGTGGCCGTGCCAGTGTGCCCGGCGTTATCGCCGATGTAAATCTGGACGGTATGCGTTCCCACCGAAAGCCCGGATTTCGTGCAGGATACGTGGGTGGTCGTAGCCGTGCAGCTGAACAACATGCCGCCATCGACATGGATCATAGCCGATGAAGCCTTGATGCCGCTCGACGGCGCCGGATCGCTGTAGTCGGCGCTGATGGTGGTGGATGTCGTGTAGATAGTGCCGGTCGGCTGGATGTTGGTGATAACCGGAGTTTCAAGGTCCAAACCGCTGGCGTTCACCGTGAAGGTTCCGGAACCATAGCCAGTGGTACCGGCGCTGTCGGCGACGGATACCGAGATGGTATGGGCGCCGTCGGCCATGCCTGACGCGGTGCAGACGATGTGCTCGGAATCAGCGCTGCACCCCGATACGGTGGCGCCGCTGACCGTAAGCGTCGCGGAGGCTGTATCGATGCCATCCGTGTCGGAGTAATAGGCGCTGACCGCGCTCGAACCGGTCGTGATAGTCCCGGTGGGCTGGATGTTGGAGATGGTCGGAGCCGTTCCACCCGAACCGCCGGACCCGGACACGGTGAAGGTGCCCGTGGCGGTCTTCGTATTGCCCTTGTTGTCCGCAACTGAAATGTTGATGGTGTGCGTGCCGTCGGCCATGCCGGACGCCGTGCAGATAATACTTGATGTGGTAGCGGTGCAGCCGGACACAGCGGCGCCGCTCACGGTCAACGTCGCTGAAGCGGCGTTGATGCCCGAAGCCATCATGCCCGAGTCTGAATAACTGGCGCTGACGGTAGTGGAAGACGTGGAGATGGTGCCCGTAGGCTGGATGTTGGAGATGGTGGGCGGCGTCGTATCGGTCATGCCGCCCCCTCCGCCTCCCATAGCCGCCGCGATGCCGGTGATCGCGAGCATCGACACCACCAGGGCAACGCCCAAGAGCATGGTGTGTCTGATAAATCTGGATCTGCGCATAAACTGTTCCTCCTGTTTTGGCCGTGCAGGGACATGGTCATGCAACTGGGGGGATTCTGGGGGACCGGCGCCTACATCCTCGAAACATAGCGCTCGCATGGACACCACAGTGCGCCGGCAACGCTTTGTTAATGCAAGAAGCGTGCCACTTCGTTTGACTGAGGAAAGAAATTGCTGACCAGGGCTGATTGCCGGGCTTTTCCGGGTAGTTTTTTCCTCGCGCCCGGTATGAATCGAAAAGTGATGCGCCAGTCAAACATCACAATGTCTACAAAATTTATAGGTTTTCACACGCAGCCGTAGGAAATGCCACAGCGCGGAGATGGGGTATGATTCAGCTGATGATCATCGAGGCCAAGTCTCTCAATAAGAAGTTCGGCGACGTGGTTGCCGTGGAATCGCTCGATTTCGAGGTCGGTCGCGGGCGCTGTTACGGGCTGGTCGGGCCCAACGGCGCCGGCAAGACGACCACCATGAAGATGATCTACTGCATCGCCGAGCCGACTTCGGGAACACTCAATGTTTTCGGGCTGAACGTGCTCGAACATCCTCGCGAGATCAAGGCGCGGCTCGGAGTCGTCCCCCAGGAGAACAACCTCGACCCCGACCTCTCCACCTGCCAGAACCTTCGGGTTTACGCACGCTACTTCGGCATCCCGCGCGACATCGCCGCCGAGCGCTGCCAGAACCTGCTCGAGTTCATGCACCTGAGCGACCGCGCCGATTCGCCCGTTCCCTCGCTGTCTGGCGGCATGAAGCGCCGGCTGATCCTGGCCCGGGCGCTCATGAACGATCCGGAGCTCATCATCCTCGACGAACCCACCACGGGTCTCGATCCCCAGGTCCGTCATCTTATCTGGGACCGTCTGCTGGAGCTCAAGGAGCGGGGCATCACGCTGCTCCTCACGACTCACTATATGGATGAAGCCCAGAAACTTTGCGACGAGATCCTCATCATGGACGAGGCGCGCTCGGTCGACGTCGGCACCCCGGGCGAGCTGATCCGAGGCCATGTCCGCCCCTTCGTTTTAGAGTTGCGGGCTGACCGCACCCGCGTTGCCGAGATCTTGGAACGCTTCGGTTACCTGGAACACCAGGCCAGCGGCCAGAATCTCTATTTCTATGGCAACACTACCGAAGAGTTCGACGAGCTCTATGGCGCTTTTCCCGACGTCGAGCACCTGCTCAGGCCTGCGTCGCTGGAGGATGTCTTCCTCAAATTGACGGGAAGGGAGATACGGCAGTGAGCGAAGGCATCCTCTCGGTGACGCCGTATTTCATCAAAGTCTGGGCGCGGAACGCCCAGGTCTTCCTCACCCTCTGGAAGTTCAACTTCCTGCCGGCGCTTACCGAACCGTTGCTGTTCATCTTCGTCATGGGGCTCGGCATCGGCTCCTATATCAATGAGATCGAGGGCGTACCCTACCTCGACTTCGTCGCCGCCGGCATCCTGGGCAGCGCCGCCATCATGCAGGCGACCTTCGAATGCACCTACGGCTCCTTCTTCCGCATGCGGATGCAGAACACGTTCGAGAGCATCATCTCCACGCCGGTGAGCGCCGACGAGGTGGGCCTGGCCGAGGTCGCCTGGGGCGCCACGCGCGGCCTGGTGAACGCGACGCTGGTGTTCCTCATCTTGCTGTTCATGGGCATCTTCCATCGCTGGCAGGTCGTGTTCCTGCCGGCTCTCATGTTCCTGGCGGCGGCCAATTTCGCGGCAATCGCCCTGCTGGTCACCAGCCGCATCGCCCAGATGGAATATTTCCGTTTCTATTTCGCCGGCTTCGTGCTGCCGGCCCAGTTCCTCTGCGGCACCTTCTTCCCCGTCTCGCGTTTCCCGGAGGCTATCCAGGTGTTCGCCTGGATCATCCCCTTCACCAGCTACATCGATATCTCCCGCTCGCTCATGCTGGACCGGCCGGCGGCGGCTCTGCCGCTGGAGCTTCTTTATGCGGTGGGAACAACCGTGATTTTCACCGAACTGGCGGTACGCAGCATGCATCGCCGGCTGGTAAGGTAGAATACGCGTGGAAAAAATACCGGACGGATGGCGATGGGCGCTTTCACCGGTTCTTGCTGACGCGACGGGACGATATACTGACAAAATGAACAATCCGGAACTCCAGGACCTCATCGCTTTCCACGGCCATCTCTGCCCCGGGCTCGCAATCGGTTTTCGCGCCACGCAAGCCGGTCTGGCCCGCCTGGGCGTGGAGCGCTCCCGCGACGAGGAACTCATCGCCATCGTCGAGAACGACAGCTGCAGCGTCGACGCCGCCCAGCTACTGGCGGGGACTACCTTCGGCAAAGGCAACCTCATCTTCCGCGACTTCGGCAAGCAGGTCTTCACCTTCGCCCGGCGTGACGACAACCGCGCCGTCAGGGTCTCGGTGAAAGCGGCCGCGAGGGAGGTTCCCGGAAATCCCGAAGCCTCGCGCGATGAGCGCACCGAATACATCCTCAACGCGCCCGAGGAGAACCTCTTCGACGTAAGGGATGTCGAGATCGAGCTGCCGCCGCCAGCCGAGATAAGACGGTCAGTCATCTGCGGCACGTGCGGTGAGCCGGTGATGGAAACACGAACGAGCAAACGGGACGGCATGACCATCTGCCTGGATTGCGCCGGCTCCGGGTAATCGCGAACGATGTTCACTGTCATCCTTCCCACCTACTACGAACGTGAGAACCTCGAACGGTTCATGGCTCGGCTGCAGGAAGTCTTGTCTGACAACAACCTGCCCGGCCGCGTCATCGTGGTCGACGACAATTCGCCTGACGGCACCGGGAGCATCGCTGACTCGCTGGCGCAACGTTATCCGAACGTCTCAGTGATCCACCGGCCTCAGAAACAGGGTATCGGCCCGGCCTACGTGGCGGGCTTCCGGCAGGCGCTGACCACCGACACCAGGTTCATCTTCGAGATGGACTGCGACTTCTCACATGACCCGGCCAATATCCCCGCCTTCCTGGAGGCAGCGCAGGATGCCGACCTGGTGCTGGGCTCGCGTTACGTGCCTGGCGGACGCGTGGAGAACTGGGGAATGACGAGAAGACTGATCAGCCGCTGGGGCGGCCTCTATGCCCGCTGGGTCCTGGGAGTGCCGGTGAACGATCTCACCGGGGGCAACAAGTGTTTCCGCCGGGAAGTGCTCGAAGCGATGGACCTGGATTCCGTGTCATCGGCCGGTTACGGCTTCCAGATCGAGATGACTTACAGGGCGATACAAAAAGGGTTCCGGGTCAAAGAGATCCCCATAACATTCTCGGACCGCCAGATGGGGCAGTCCAAGATGTCGAAACGGATCGTGCTGGAGGCGGCCCTCCTGGTCTGGAAGCTCAGGCTGCGGCCGCATCCCGGCTAAGACCGCGTTTTCCTAGCGCCTTGTTCACCGCCTGGCTGAGTTCGTCAGGCGTGAACGGTTTCACCACGAACTCGCGGGCGCCCAGCCGGTCCGACTGGGTAGCCATGTCGAACGTCCCCAGGCCGGTGATGACGACGGTCCTGACGTCGAGGCTGGTGCTCTTGATGACTTCGAGCAGCTCCAGGCCCGACATGTCCGGCATCATGATGTCGGTGACCACCGCGTCGTACTCGTTCTCGCTGACCAGCTGCAGCGCCTCCTTGCCGCTGCCCGCGATCGTCACGCTGTACCCTTCCGCCGCCAGTATCTGCTGACAGACCTCACGGATCACTTCCTCGTCGTCCACAACCAGTATGTTTACCTGTGACATCTTCTTTCTCCCTTATCCCTGAGCCCGACGATTGTGTCAGGCCACGCGTTTGAACCCCGTGGATACAGTCGCTGTCGGCAATTTGACCGTGAATGTTGAACCGGCCCCCAGCTGGCTTGCCACTTCGACGACTCCACCGTGCTCCTCGATGATGCGCCGCGAGATCGCCAGCCCCAGTCCGGCGCCATCTGCTTCCCGGCTCGAATAGAAGGGGCTGAAGATGAGATCGAGCTTTTGCGGCGGTATCCCGGGGCCGGTATCGCTCACGGCGACTTCCACCCAGGAGCAGCCGCCCTCGGGGCTGGCCGCGGCGATCGAGACATTCAGCTTGCCGCCGGCTTCCATGACATGCAGAGCATTATTGAGGATGTTGATGAACACCTGCTTCATCATATTTATGTCAGCGAATACCTGCGGCGTCTCGCGGCTATAATCCTGCACTACCTCGACGCCTGCGGATTCCGCCTGCTCGTGGAAGAGCATCAGCGTGTCATCCATGAGCTCCTCGAGGGACACCCTGTGTTTCTGCAGATCTTCGCGGCGGGCGAAATCCAGGAGGTTACGAACGATGTCGCGAGCCCTGATGGTCTCGCTCTCGATAGTCTTCAGATCCCCGAAGTGCGGGTCGTCATTGGGCAGGTCCCGCTGCAGCAGTGAGGCATAACCGAGAACACCAGTCAGGGGGTTGTTGATCTCGTGAGCGACATTGGCCGCCAGTTCGCCGAGCGCGGCCAGGCGTGTGGACCTTAGCAGCTGCTCCTGCAGCTGGCGCTGCTCCTCGACCTGCTGCTCCAGCATCGCCATCATGTTGTTGAAAGCTTCGCCCAGAGCGGCCATGCTGCTGGAACGCCCCTGCCGGTATACCTCGCATTTGTCGCAGCGGCCCAGCTTCTGCGCGAAGACGCCCTGGACCTCTCCGCTGCAGTGAGTGCCTGCGACTTGCCAGCAGCGCAGGTTTTCGGATTCATACGAGGGACAATCCACCTGCTGGCAATCCTTGACCTCCCAGCATTTGACCAGTGCTGGATTTTCGAACCGCACCGAGAAGCTACGCTCTTTTTCCGCAGAGGCTATGAGCTGGCTGATCCGGGCCGTGGCTTCGGCCAGGTCGTCGTTTTGTGAGGCGAGCTCGCCGGTCTTGTCCTGCAGGTCCTTGAACAGCAGGGCGTTCTCCAGCGCCGTTGCCACCTGGTTGGCCACCGCCAGTAGCAGGCTGACATCGGAGCGGGAGAACCTGGCGTTGCTCTCGCTGGTAACGCTGAGCACACCGAGCAGTCGGCCGCGAAATTTCATCGGCACGGCGACAGCCGAAGCGGCGCCGTCTGCGGCCACCACGTCGATGGCCTCGGAGGATGATTCCTCGATGTTGAAAGTCGCGGGGTCACCGCTCTTGGCGACGCGGCCGATCAGTCCTTCGCCGGGCTTCATGTGCGCTATGCGCTGCCGCAGTTCGGCGCTGCCGCCCCGGCAGACACGCAAGTCAAGCTCGCGCGTCTCCTCGTTGCAGATGTGCGCCGAGGCACGGTGCGCCGTGAAAAGATCCACGATCTGGTCGAGCGCGGCGCCCAACACCTGGTCCATGTCGAGCGACTGACCGGTGGCGCTGGCGACCGCGTTGAGGACGGCGAGCTCGCGGTTGCGCTCGCTGATGTGCTGCTCGAGCTTCTTGCGCTCGGTGATGTCTCGCGCGACGTTGACCTGGGCCACTACCTTATCGCCCTCGCGATAGGCGGTCCCGGAGATCTCCACATGGCGGATGGCGCCGTTGGAATCCACGATTCCCAGCTCATAGGGCTGGACCTCGTGGCCCCACATAGCTTTTTCGAAATTCCCAGCGGCGACGGCGACTGTGCCGGGAGCAACGATATCGATGAACTGACGCCCGATCAGGGATTCGGGCTGGTAGCCGAGCACCGCCTCCGAGTCGCCGTTGACGAACTGGAAACGGCCGTCGGGGCTGATGACAAAGATCACATCGATGACGCTGGCCATGATGTTCTCGCTGAAACTCTTGAGCTCATCGAGTTCGCGCGTGCGCTCCTCGACCTCCTTTTCCAGGATCCGGGAACGCTCGTCCGCATCGTTTCGCGCGAGCGTGCGATGAGCCGCCCAGGCGATCACCGGGAAGACGAAGACCAGCGACAGGATGAACGCGTACTCAGGCAATTGCAGGCTGATTCGCTCGAAGAACGGCCGCCCGTCGAAGGATTCGAGCCCGAAGAAGATGATGTTGATGAGCAGTCCGGTGGCAGCGAGCAGGCAGACCAGCCACGGGAACCCGGCACCGCTCCAGATCCTGGAACCCCTGATATCACGCATGGAAATTTCGGACGACATCCACCCTCCCGTTAGACCCGCTAAAAATACGCCCCCGCGTCGTGCGACGCCGGCAGCGTGCAATGCGTATCGGATATTTCCGGAAATTCCTTTAAAATGGACGGCGGCAGGCCAGACCGCCCGTCGATCATGTGGGACGGGCCGAGGAAGGGAAGATCCATGTGTGAACTGAACGTGTACATGCTCGTGGAGGGCAAGGAAGAAGAGCTGCTCATGCAGGACGTGGCCAACATGGCGCCCGAGGGCGAAGCGGTGGTCCTGACCGACATCCTCGGCCAGCAGAAGACGGTTCCCGGCCGCATCCTCGAGATAAGACTGCTGGACCACAAGGCTTTCCTGGGCAGATAGCCCTCACTACCCGCTCATGAACCTGATCAAATGCATATTCCCGACGGCTATTTAAGCCCGCAGACGGCGGGCGGCCTCTGGGCGCTCATGGTGCCGGCCTGGTACACCGCCGGCTACAAGGTAAAAAAGACGCTGGACTCGCGGCAGGCTCCTCTCGTCGCGATCGGCGCGGCGTTCACGTTCGTCATCATGATGTTCAATATCCCGCTTCCGGGCGGGACTAGCGGCCACGCGGTCGGAGGCACGCTTGTTGCCATCGTGCTCGGTCCCTGGGCGGCGGTGATAGCCCTGACCGTGGCGCTGGCCATACAGGCGGTCTTCTTCGGCGACGGGGGCATCCTCGCGCTCGGAGCCAACTGTTTCAACATCGCGTTCGCGCTGCCGCTCACCGGTTATTATGTCTACCGGCTGCTTTCGATGAAGGCGCCTTTACAGTCCAAGCGCCGCTGGCTGGCCGCAGGCATCGGCGGCTGGGCCGGCATCAACGTCGCGGCCTTCCTCACCGCCGTGGAGCTGGGCTTGCAGGGCGATCTATTTCTGGCCGCGGACGGCTCGGCGCTCTACTCCCCGTACGGACTTTCGCAGACGGTACCGGCGATGATGATCGCGCATCTGACCGTCGTCGGCTTGCTGGAGGGCGGCGTGACCGCGCTGGTCGTCGCCTATCTGCAAAGAACCAATCGCGACCTGCTGGGCAACTACACGGGAAAGGCAGCCGCAGGCTGGGAGGGCTTCAGGCTGAAACCCTTGATCGTCGGCCTGGTATTGCTGCTCATATTCGCTCCGCTGGGACTGCTGGCCACGGGAACCGCCTGGGGCGAGTGGTCGGCTGATGAGCTCAACGACCGCGTGGGATTCGTCCCGGCCGGCTTTGAACGGCTCTCGGGCCTGTGGAGCGGTATTCTGCCAGATTATGCGTTTCCCGGACAGGCCAGCGAAGGTTTTTGGGCATCGGTCCCCGGCTATCTGGTCTCGGGAGCCTTCGGGCTACTCATCGTGGGCGGTTCGGTATGGCTGGTCCTGAAACTGATCACGAGATGGTCGGCGAAGGGAAGGGCGGAGCACCATGCCTGAGCGCGGCTCCGCCACACCGGGCTGGATGCTGACTTCGAGCGGCGCCGTGCTCCCTTCGGGACTTGCTGGCCGGGGCCGCCGCGAGAGCGTCATCCAGAGGACGCTGCAGGGGCTGTCGCGCTTGCTGCAGGAGAGTATCTTCTCGGAGCGGGTAGCGGCGCGGCTGGGGCTGTTGCAGGGAACCGACCCGCGAGTGAAGACGGTGGGGCTGCTGGGACTGCTGATCGTCGCGGCCTTGGTCGAGCATCTGTATATACTGGTCGGCCTCTACGTAGTCACGCTCATCCTGGCGGGTGCATCGCGCATCTCGCTGGCCTTCTTCATCAAGCGAGTCTGGCTTTTCATCCCCATTTTCGCGGGCATCATCGTGATCCCCAGCCTTTTCAACGTGTTCCGCGCCGGCGATCCGCTGTGGACCATCTGGGATTTCGGCGGCGAAGTGACTTTGGGGCCCTGGTCGCTGGGCGCTTCCCTGGCGATCACGAAACAGGGGCTCGAGGGAGCGGTTCTACTGATCATGCGGGTCGCGGTGTCGGTGTCGCTGGCGGTGCTCCTGGCACTGACCACCCGCTGGTCCGATCTGCTCAAGGCGCTGCGGGTGTTCTTTTTGCCGCGCGTATTCATCCTCATCCTGTCGATGACCTACCGCTACATTTTCCTGTTGCTGGGCTTGGCCAGCGACATGTTCACGGCGCGCGCCAGCCGCATGGTGGGGCCATCGAGCCCTGCCGACGACCGGCGCTTCGCGGCCACCAGCATGGGGTCCCTGCTGGGGAAGTCCCACACCATGAGCGATGAGATCTACGCCGCGATGGTCAGCCGGGGCTACAACGGTGAGCCGATGAGCAGTCATGATTTCCGGATGCGCGGCGCCGACTGGGCCCTGCTGGCGGTTGCGGCGCTGATCTCAGCCGCGGCCCTGGGGAGTGACCGCCTCCTTGGATAAGAACGTTACTGCCAGCATGTCCGCGGCCGGGCCGGAAGGCGATCGAATGGTGTTTGACGTCCAGGACATCGGTTATCGTTACGAGGATGCCGAGGCGCTTGCCGGCGTGAGCTTCTCGGTCCGCGCGGGAGAACGGCTTGCCCTGCTGGGAGCCAACGGCTCGGGCAAGTCGACGCTGCTCAAGATGCTCGACGGCCTGCTTTTCCCCAGCGAGGGGACGATCACCGCGTTCGGCGAGGAATTGAGCGAGGCGGCGCTGCACGATGACGCCTTCTCCCAGTCATTCCGCCGCCGGGTCGGCTTCGTGTTCCAGAATTCGGACGCCCAACTCTTCTCGCCCAGCGTCTGGGAGGAGATCGCCTTCGGCCCGCTCCATCTCGGCCTGACTCCCGACGAGGTACGGCAGCGGACGGAAGATACCCTGCACATCCTGGGACTCGAACACCTGCGGGACCGGCCCCCGTTTCATCTGAGCGGCGGCGAAAAGAAGAAGGTGGCGCTGGCTTCAGTGCTGGCGATCAACCCCGACGTGCTGCTGTTCGACGAGCCGACAGCGGGGCTGGACCCCAAGACCGAGACTTTTCTCTCACGTCTGATCGTGCAGCTCTCCGGAGCCGGCAAGACGATAATCACCGCTACGCAGGACCTGCGGTTAGTGGAGACGATCGCCCAGCGGGTCATCGTCCTGGGAGAGGACCACCGGCTGACGGGAGAGGGTGAGCCGGCGGCGATGCTGGCGGACCGGGAACTGCTGCTGGCGGCGAACCTGATCCACGACCATCCGCACCGGCACGACGGCATCGAGCACTTCCATCCCCACAGCCACCTGAAGGATCATCACGGCTAGCGGTCAGGCGGTGTTTTTAACCTCGAAGGAGTGAAGACCCTCAGCGGGCTCGCTGTAATCGTCCAGAACCGTGTCGACCCGCGCGTGGTCGGGTCCCTCGTGACACTTTATTACCATCAGGTCAACTGATTCCACCTCGCCCTCGAAGACTGCTTCGACGCGGCCGTCCAGGCGGTTGCGGACCCAGCCGGCCAGGCCGAGCCGGCGGGCGTTATCGAGCACCCAGGCCCTGAAGAAGACTCCCTGGACACGGCCGCTGATATATACATGTGCCCGCTTTTGTGACATCTTCAGCGCTCAGCCGCAGCCGCAAGCGCGGCACTCAGGCCAGCACCCGCAGACCCTTGTATTTCATGCGCTTGAGGCGCCGCACGCGCAGCGCCAGGTAGAATACGATGAGCACCAGGACGTAGCCCGCCGGGGGAACCGCCATCATCAGTATCGAGAGCAGGATCACGGTGACGTCCAGCGCCGGGCCCGGGTCGCGCCCCTCGCCCACCATTACCAGGCCACGCTGGACGTAGAAACCGGTAAGCGCCAGCGCCGCTCCCACAGGAATGCCGATGAAATGCCCCGCACCCGGATAGACGCCGCCCAGGGCGGCCGACATGATCAGAGCGCCGGCGGCGACGGCAAGCGGCAGGCGCACGGCGCGCTCGATGCCCGCCAGCGACTGCACCCGCGTCATCACGATCTGCACCAGCAGCAACACCAGGAGCACGGCGATAGCCGTGTCGGAGATGATGAAATCCATGGGATTATCCTCGACTGGAAATCCCCAGACCCAGCCCAGGCGAGCCATCAGTATATAAACGGCCAGCGGAATGATCATGCGGAATCCCGCTAACGACGAGAGGCCGGCTCCGGCTCCGATTGCCCAGGCTACATCCATCAGACATCCCTCCAGAAACGGGTTAACAGGTGATTGGCGGTACGGATTCTACCATTCCCGTTCTGTTGCTTCTAGAAACTGGCGCGACTAGAATCAAAAGTCATGACCAGGATCGAATTTGATAAATACAAAGACTTTTACGCGAAGCGCACCGGCGGCATGCGCTCCTCGGTGATGCGCGACCTGATGGCTGTCATCGCGCGGCCGGATATCATCACGCTGGCCGGCGGCCTGCCCAACACCGAGAGCTTCCCCTCGCAGACGCTTGCCGAAGTCACCCGCACGGTCGCCATCAACGCGAGCGCAGCGGCGCTACAGTACGGGCCCACGGAAGGTTTCGCCGAGACCAAGGAGAACATCGCCAGGGTGATGGCCGAGGAGAATATGATCGTCGATCCGGACAGCATCATCGTCACTACCGGCGGCCAGCAGGGGATCGACCTGGTGACCCGCATCCTGGTGGACCCGGGCGACGTGATCATCGCCGAAGCGCCCACCTATCCCGGAGCCATCCCCTCGTTCTGCAGCTTCGAGGCGGACGTCATCCAGGTGCCGCTCGACAACGACGGCATCCGTACCGACCTGCTGGCGGAGACGGTCGAGCAGCTGGTGAACGAGGGCAGAAAGCCCAAGTTCATCTATTTGATCCCCGACTTCCATAACCCGGCGGGTGTCTGCATCAGCCTGGAAAGGCGGCTGGAGATCGTGGCGCTGGCGAAAAAGCATGGGCTGATCATCGTGGAGGACAATCCCTACGGCCAGCTGCGCTTCGAGGGTGAGCATCTGCCGACTCTCTACTCGCTCGACGAGGACGACAATGTCATTTATCTCAGCACGTTCTCCAAGATCCTCTCGCCAGGCATCCGGCTGGGCTGGATGGTGGCGCCGCCGCCGCTCCTGGCCCGCTTCAACCTGGGCAAGCAGGCGGCCGACCTCTGCCCCTCGACGCTGGCGCAGATGATCGTCAACCAGTATTTCAAGGACTTCCGCTGGCAGGATTATGTCGAGGAGGTCATCAGGGTCTACCGCTCACGGCGCGACGCCATGCTGGCGGCGCTCGAGGAGTATTTCCCGGCCGAGGCCAGCTGGACCCGGCCACAGGGCGGCTTTTATATCTGGGTGACGTTGCCCGAATATCTGGACACCGCCGACCTGCTGGCTCTGGCCATCGAAGAGCACAAGGTCGCGTTCGTGCCGGGTTCCGGCGCCTGGGCGGATGGCAGCGGCGCCAATCATATGCGCCTGTCGTTCAGCGCCGTGACCGAAGAGCAGATCGAAGAGGGCGTCAAGCGTGTCAGCAAGGTGATCAGGGAACAGATGGACCTGTACCGGGCTCTGCGAGGGTCCGAGCAATGATCGGAGCGCGGCGTACTTCGTCGCGGCAGTATGCCAACCATCAACCTCATGGGGGATTGAGATGAGCAAAAAGACGATAGCGGTCCTCAAGGGAGGGCGCTCGCTGGAGCGCAACATCTCGCTCAAATCTGGCCACCGGGTGGAAAAAGCGCTCACGGCGCTCGGCTATGCGACTGTCGGCATCGACGTCGACACCAGCCTGGTCAGGCAGCTCAATGAGCTCAAACCGGACGCGGCGTTCATCGCCATGCACGGCCGCAGCGGCGAAGACGGCACCGTGCAGGAGTTGCTCGATATCCTCGATATCCCCTACACCGGCTCGGACGTGCTGCCTTCGATTCGCTGCATGGACAAGGTTCTCACCAAGCATATCCTGGTGGCTGACGGCATTCCGACACCGCCCTTCTACGCTTTCAACCGTGACGCATTCCAGGAACTGGGCGCGGTCGACACCATGCCGATCATCGCCGGCGAGCTCGGTTTTCCCATCGTGGTCAAACCCTCGGGGCAGGGCTCGGCTCTGGGCATCCGCTTCGCGCACGCGGTGGAGGAACTTCCCGCTGCCCTGATCTCGGCGTTCAGCTTCGATACCAAGGTGCTGCTGGAGAAATACGTCAAGGGCAAGGAGCTCGCCGTCAGCATCCTGGGCAAGGAGCCGCGGGCGCTGCCGATCGTCGAGGTGAGGCCCAAGACCGATTTCTTCGACTTCGAGTCGCGCTACACCATGGGTAAGGCCGACTACCTGGCGCCGGCGGAGATCGCCGACGACGTGGCGGCCGAGGCGTCGGAGCTTTCGCTCAAGGTCTTCAAGGCTCTCGGGTGCACCGGATTCGGCCGGGTGGACATCATGATGGCGGAAGACGGCGGCCTGCAGGTGCTCGAGATCAACACCATCCCCGGATTCACCGAGACCAGCCTGCTGCCAATGGCGGCCCAGGCGGCCGGCATCGGCTTCAACGAGCTGGTGGAGGAGATCCTTCTCTGTGCGCTGGAAAGCTGAGGACTGTCGGCGCCGGTCAAGGCGCCGCGCATGGCGGACGCGGCATTTGCTAGACTGGCATCCGGCGACTCGCGCCCCGATAGCTCAGAGGATTAGAGCGACCGCCTCCTAAGCGGTAGGTCGAAGGTTCGAATCCTTCTCGGGGCGCCATCCTACAGAAGAGTTACATCTTCAGGCTATCTACGAATAAGTATAAGCAATCCCACAAGCATCCTGAGCGCTTGCCGTAAGGTCAGTATGCCAGCTGCCAACGATTCAAGCGCCGTCACGCTCCCAAGCCTTCACAAAATCTTCGCGTAGTGAGTCACCTGCATTAATATCCATATGGTCATGAAGGTAAAGCCCGCCCCCATCTCGAAATGTCTACCTAATATCCACTTTGGTTTACGAATATCCGCAATGGTTTACCGGATATCCGCTTTGGATATCTTTGGGAACGAAGGTCGTCAGCAATCATCACTTAACGGGGAGTCGAAATGGCCAATAGATTGAAGATAGCATTCGCGCTGTTACTGTCTCTGTTGCTTGCGGGGGTTCTGATCGCGGCCGCTGGCTGTGGCGGCACCAAGACCGTCACCGAATCGCAGATCGACGACTATAACAAGCCCGGCATCGTCTATCTGGTGACGACCTGGACCGCGGATGTCGATATCCCCACACTGGACATCAACACCGATGGGCTGGTCGCCTGGGCGACAGCCGAAGTCCTCTCCGGCCGAGTGGCGAGCGATGAGGATTCCATCCTGAACGCTGTCATCAACGAACTGCTGGCGCATCCGCAGCTCTATTACATCCCGTCGGGGCAGACCACCACTCAATCGATGGAGAGCTCCATCAGCGGCAACGGGTTCATCATAAACCCCGAAGGCAACATCATCACCGCCGCCCACATGGTCAAGGCCTCGGAGGACGACATCAAGTTCGACATGGCCAAGGAGGCCGCGGCCAACGCCATCCTCGATGAGCTCGATTCACTCGAGAGCGGACTGGGCTTCACGCTGACGGACTCCGAAGCTGAGGACTTCATGCTGACGGGATTCTCCATTTACGCTGATTACCTCACCGTCGGCGATACCAAGCAGAAGACCCAGGTCTATACCGGAAACATCATCGACAAGGCCCGCGACGAGGAGAACGGCCTGACCGCGGAGACGATCAAGGTCGGCGATCCCATCGACCTCGACCAGGAGACCGGCAAGGACGTAGCCATCCTGAAGATAAACGGCGGCAACCTGCCGACGGTGCAGCTCGGTGACGACAGCGGCGTGCGTGATGGCGACAAGGTCTTCGGGCTCGGTTACCTGTCGCAGAAATCCTCAGAAAGCGACAGCGGCACCATCGCCCCCAACGAGGACAAGCCGACGCTGGTCACCGGCAGCGTCGCCGGACACCGCAAGATGGAAGGCGGCTGGGAAGTGCTGCAGATGCAGATACCGCTGGAGGAAGGATCGAGCGGTTCACCCATCCTCGACAGTGATGGCAACGCTGTGGGCGTGATGACCTTCGTCACTACGACCACCGATGAGGAGACCGGCGCCGAATCGAGCATCGACACGGAAAAATTCGCCGTCCCTATCTCGGTGGTCAAGGATTACATGAGCCAGGTGAATGTCTCCGCTTCTGAGGGCAACGCTACCAAGACCTACCGCGAGGGCGTCGACCTGTTCGCGGAGGACCACTACAGCGCCGCCAAGGACAAGTTCACGGATGTAAAGAACACCAATCCCGATTTCCCGTTCATCCAGGACTTCATCACCGAGTGCCAGAGCAACATCGACAAGGGCCTCGACAAGGGCACCTTCCCGTGGATGACAGTGATCATCATCCTGGTGATCGCCGCAGTGGTTGTCGCGGTCATAGTCGTGGTGCTGCTGGTGGTGCTGCCCAAATCGAAGAAGAAAGCCGGGCCGGGCGAGACTCCGGGAGCGGGGCCGACTCCGCCACCGGCGCCGCCTGCAGCGTAGGAACCGAAGTGTAACGCGCTATGCGCGCCCGCCCGCAGGCCGGCAGCTGCCGGCCTGCGGGCGGGCGCTTTCCATTTCTATCCCTGATGTCTGCCGCGGAAGAACTTCAGCAACTCGAACCAGAAGATGCTGACCGACGCGGCGAACAGGCAGGCAAGCAGGTCGCGGGGGCGCAGCCGTTCAAACAGGAAAAGACCTTTCAGGAAGGGTACGTAGAGGACGAGCCCCAGGAAGACGATAACGCTCGCAAGCAGCAGCCAGAGTGCGCGATTGGGCGTGCGCAGTGTGGACCAAAGCGTGCGCGTCCAGGAACGGTTGGTCAGGATCAGTCCCAGGTTGGCGAAGATCAACGTGGTGAAGGACATGGCGCGGATGGTGTCCTCGCCGTAGCCCCGGTTGCGGGAGAAGAGATAAACCGCGAGCACGATCACCAGTACGCTAAGCCCCTGCAGCAGGCTGATCGACAACGTGCGTCTGCCCAGTAGAGGCTCCGCGGGATCCCGGGGCGGCCGCTCCATCACATTCGCTTCCTCGGGCTCGGCCTCGAACACGACCGAGCAGGCCGGGTCGATGATCAGCTCCAGGAAGACGATGTGCACCGGCAGCAACAGCAGCGGCCATTCCATGACCACGGGGATCAGCGAGAGCCCGATTATGGGCACGTGGACGGCGAAGATGTAGGCCATCGCCTTGCGGATATTGTCATAGATGCGCCGGCCCAGCCTCACCGCCCGCACGATCGAGGAGAAATCATCATCGAGCAGCACGAGGTCCGCGGCTTCGCGGGCGACGTCGGTGCCCCTGCCACCCATGGCGATGCCGATGTTGGCAGCCTTTAGCGCCGGCGAATCGTTGACGCCATCGCCGGTCATGGCGACGATCTCGCCCCTGGCCTTGAGGGCCCTGACCAGTCGCAGCTTCTGTTCCGGAACCGCGCGGGCGAAGATGTTGGTGGCGCCGATGCACCGGGCCAGCTCCTCATCCGGCATGCGGTCGAGTTCAGGGCCGGTGACCGTCTCTGCGGCCTCGAGTCCGATCTGCCCGGCGATGTTCCCGGCCGTTCCGGGGTAGTCACCGGTGATCATGATGACCCGCACGCCGGCGGAATAACATTCAGCTATCGCCCCCGGGACCATGGGCCTCACCGGGTCCGCCAGGCCCAGCAGCCCCAGGCACTCGAACTCGAAGTCATGCTGTTCGGGCGGCAGCTCGGCGTGGCGGAAGCGTGACCGCGCCACACCCAGCACCCGGAGGCCCCGGGCGGCCATGAACCGCACGTGCTCATCTAGTTCGCGGAGCTGCCGCTCGTCGAAATGGCACAGGTCGGTGATGGCTTCGGGAGCCCCTTTGGCGGCGATCACGTACTCGTCTCCCCCGGGTGATTGCCACACGTGCGAGAGGGCCAGCAGTTTCTCCGACAGCGGATAGGAATGCACCAGCTTCCAGCTCTCGTGCAGATGCTCGGTCCTGGCCAGCTTGATCTCCCCCAGACGCCGGATTGCTTTTTCCATGGGATCGAAGGGGTCCTTCTGGCTGGCCAGGATGCCATACTCCACCAGCGGGTGCAGCACCTCCGGCAGCTGAAGGCCGGCAACGTCGCCGTCCCTGAGGTCGAGGAAATGCCCGTCGGCGAAAAGGCCGGCGACCGTCATCTCGTTGAGGGTCAGGGTCCCGGTCTTGTCGACGCAAAGAGTGCTGGCTGAGCCAAGGGTCTCGATGGCCGCCACCCGGCGGGTGAGTACCTGATTGCGCGAGATCCGCCAGGCCCCCAGCGCCAGGAAGACCGTGAGCACCACCGGGAATTCCTCGGGCAGGGTCGCCATGGCGAGCGTTATCCCCGCCAAAAAGCCTCCCAGCCAGTCTCCGCGCGTGGCTCCGTAAAGCACCGCCACCAGCACGCACAGCGATAGTCCCAGAATGGCCAGGTTGCGTACCAGGCGCCGGGTCGCCTTCTGCAGCGGGGTCGCCTGCGTCTTGACCGTGGCTAGCGCCTTGCCGATGCGGCCGATCTCCGTCGCAGCTCCGGTCGAGATCACAGTGGCGAACCCCCGGCCCTGAACCACGAGCGTGCCGGAGAAGACAAAAGGCCGGTTATCGCCGCCGGGCCGGCCCATCTCTGCCTCGCCGGCGCCGGATGCCTTGATCACGGGCACGGATTCCCCGGTGAGCAAGGACTCGTCGATCGACAGGTTGGTGCAGGCGAAAACGACCGCGTCGGCGGGGACCCGGTCGCCTTCCTCGAGCACCAGAATATCGCCACGCACGACCTCGCGTCCGGCGATGCGCTTCACCGCGCCGCCGCGGATCACGCGGGCACGGGGGCTGGAAAGATCCCGCAGGGCCGCCAGCGCGTTCTCGGTCTTCCGCTCCTGGTAGAAAGTGATGCCCATGATCACGAAGACGAAGGAGAGCAACAGCAGGGCCTCCTCCAGATCCCCCAGCAGCAGATAGAGGCCGCCCGCTGCGATCAGCAGCAGGAACATCGGCTCGCGCACGACGCTCAGGGCGATGGAGAGCAGCCCCGGTTTCCGGCTGGAGGGCAGCTCGTTGTAACCCTCGGCTTCCAGCCTGCGCCGGGCTTCCGGCTCGGTGATTCCCGCGATCGTTGCTATGTCCAGTTCGCCGTCCGTGGATCTTCCCTTGAGTTGCGTTTTTGACGGTATTGCTATTTTGTAACCATATCCGATTTCAGGCGCCTGGCGCGACATGGTCGCCGGCGCCGGGCCTACGCGGCCGTATCCGGTTTCAAAATGCCGCCGGACGGGGCAGATTTACTTCCAGATGAACCGCAGCTACATAAACCGCAATCTGCACAGCATGGACCACCTGGAGCTCTGGCTGCTCATGGCAATCGCCACGGTATTCGCCCTGCGCCTGTTCCTGGTGATCACCGGCTACCCCCAGGTGGGCGGCAGCGTCCTGCATATCGCGCACGTCCTGTGGGGCGGCCTGCTCATGGCCGTCGGCACCATCACCCTCTTCGCCTTCGTGGGCAAGATCCCCGAAACCCTGGGTACGATGGCAAGCGGCATCGGCTTCGGCCTCTTCATCGATGAGGTGGGCAAGTTCGTCACCAAAGACAACAATTATTTCTTCCAGCCGTCGGTCGCCATCATGTACACCGTATTCGTTCTTCTCTATATCATTGCCCGCTGGGTTCTGACCTCGATCCGCTATTCCGAAACCGAATACCTGGTGAACTCCATCAACGAGATGCGCGAAATCCCGGTCGGCGCGGCGACCATAGCGGAGAAAAGGACGGTCCTCTACGACCTGGGCAACAGCAACCCGGCCAACCCGTTGGTACGGGACCTGAAGCAGCTGGTTGAAAGGATCGAAACCACCGGCTCCGGGCGGCACGGCTTATATGTCCGCTGGCGGGATGCCTTTATCCGCGGTTACAGCGCCCTCACTTCGAAAACCTGGTTCACCCGTGTGATAGCCGGCTTCTTCATCCTGCAATTCATCGGTACGCTCAGCATCGTGCTCGCAGTGCTGTTCGACGCGGGTCAGGTCGCCAGCGACCTGGACGGCTTCGGGTTCGCGGACTGGGCCATCCTGGCTTCCAACGCGATCTCGGCTGTCTATATCACCTGGGGGATCCTGTTGCTGAAGCGCTCGCGCCTGAGGGCATACATGATGTTCGACCGTTCGGTGCTGGTGCAGCTCCTGCTGGGAGAGGTGTTCCTCTTTTACAAGGATGAGTTCGGCGCCCTTCCCGGGTTCATTTTCTACCTGCTCCTGCTGCTGGCGATCCGCCTGGTCCTGCGGCGCGAGAAGAACGCCGAGATAGAGGCGCACGTTGCATCTGCGAACCCGATGGACTAGGATGCTTGCAGTCTTAACAGGGCGCTCGGGGTACTTAAACAGATTGCGAGTCACATTTTGAAAGTTCTCCTTGTACAACCGCCGCAGTTCGGCAAGCCTGGTTTCAACAAGATCGCTTTTGTGGAGCCGCTGGGCCTGGAAATGGTGGCTGGCGCCCTTATCCCCGAGCATGAAGTCCGCATCCATGACATGCGTGTGGACGACCGGCTGGAGAAGGCGATCGACGATTTCCGCCCGGACGCCCTGGGCATCAGCTGCAGTTTCACCATCGACGTCTACCGCACCCGGCGCATCGCCAGCACAGCCAAGACCAACGGCGTTCCTTTTGTCTTCGTTGGCGGCCTCCACGCATCGCTGAACCCACCCGATTTCGAGGATGAAGCCATCGACTGCGTCGTTGTCGGCGAGGGCGAAACCGGCAGTCGCGACCTGCTGCAGGCGCTGTCGGCGGGCTCGAATCTGCACGACGTCGCCGGGTTGGTGCTCAACACCAGCGAGGGCCAGGCCTTCACCGGCCAGCGGGAACGGACCGTGAACCTCGACGAGCTGCCATTCCCCGCCCGCCATCTGCTTCCACGCAATCGCAAGGGCCGCTACTACTTCAACTTCTGGAAGCCGCTGGCCACGATCGAGACCGCCCGCGGCTGCCCCCATCGTTGTAACTTCTGCAGTGTCTGGACTTTCTTCCATGGACGCTGCACCACCAAGAGCCCGGAACGCGTCGCCGAGGAGCTGGCTCAGATCAACGAGCGTTACGTGCTGATCACCGACGACAACTTCCTGTTAAGCGTCAAGCGGGCAGCGCGGATCGCCGAGATGCTCGAGGAGCGCGGCATCCATAAACGCTATTCCTTCCAGGCGCGCAGCGATACGATAGTCAAACATCCGGAGATAATCACCCAGTGGCGCAAGGTCGGGCTGTCACACGTCTTCATCGGCTTCGAGAGCCTCGACGAGGAAGAGCTCAAGGCCGTCAACAAGAAGAACACCGTCGAGGCCAACGAGCAAGCCCTCAAGATACTGCATGATCACGGGATCTCCGTGACCAGCGCCTTTATCGTCAATCCCGAGTACGGCCACCGGGAATTCGCCCGGCTGCGCGAATATATCATCCGCCACCACATCTCCGTGCCGCAGTTCACAGTACTGACGCCACTGCCAGGCACAGACCTCTTCCGGGAGATCGAGAACAAGATCCTCACCCGGAATTACGAGCTCTACGACTTCCTGCACTCGGTGCTGCCGACCAAGCTCGAGCCGAGCGAGTTCTACAAGGAATTCGCGAGCCTCTATGGCGCGGCCTACATCAATTCGGGCGTGCTCAAACGCCGCGCCTGGCGGCTGATCACCGGCCTGGCGACACGGCGCCTGTCGATCACACACCTGCGCAAGATCCTGCTGTCGGCGCGCGAATTCGCCGACGGCACCAATTACCTCAAGCCGATCAAAGGCAAGGCCGCCAGGAACACCGGCGAGGCCGGTTAGCCCTCGCGTTCGGTGAGCTCGGTCCCTCCCATGGAAAGCGACCTGGATTCGGTCGCCGACGCACTCAGGCAGGAAAAGAAGGTCCTGATCACCTGCCATGTGAAGCCTGACGGCGACGCCCTCGGCTGCCTTATCGCCCTGCACCGGGCCATGGGCCAGCTGGGCGCCGACAGCGTCATGTACCTTGCCTCGACCACTGACATCGCTCCCGAGTTCCGCTGGCTGGATGGCCTGGACGAAGCGGTTTCCGGGGAGGCTCCGGCAGACGCGTCCTCTCGTACACTGGTCTCGGTCGACTGCGGCAGCGCCGAGCGCATCGGCAACGAGGAGCTGGTAGCGTCAGCGCCGCGGATCATAAACATAGACCATCACGGCGACAATACCCGTTTCGGCGATATCAATCTGGTGTCGGGCCAGGCGAGCTCCACCGCCGAGATCCTCTATTTCATTTTGAGGCAGCTGGGCGTCGATATCACCGAGGACATCGCCGAGGCGCTCTACACCGGCATCCTCGTGGACAGCGGCCGCTTCCAGTATTCTTCAGCCTCTCCCTCTACATTCCGCGTCGCCGCCGACCTGATCGAGGGCGGCGTCGATCATACAGCCATCTTTCGCAAGGTATACGAAACAGTCCCGCTGGTTAAGGCGAGGCTGCTTTGCCGCCTGCTCGCCGGCATGACCATCGCCTGCGAGGGCAGGTTGGCAGTCGGTGTTCTGGACCGGGAGGATTTCGAGGCCGCCGGCGCCGGAGACGGATTGACCGAAGGGCTGGTGGACAATCTCAGGGCTATCGAAGGCGTGCAGGTGGCCGCCCTGGTGTACGCCCGGCCGCAGGGACCCGGAGAGCCGGCGGCGAAATCAGATCAAAAAATTCCAGCCGCGACTGAATACCGCGTAAGCCTTCGCTCCTCGTCTGACCAGCTCGACGTTCAGAAGATCGCCAAAGCCCGGGGCGGCGGCGGCCACCGTCAGGCGGCGGGTTACACTGCCGAGGACGAGACTGCGGCGCAGATAATCGACTATCTCACCGAAAGCGTCGCGGATGCCCTTTCAAGATTAAAATCGACCGGCCAGGGGTAGGAGTTTTTTCATGAAGATAGCGATGCTGGCTCCCCCCTGGATAAAGATACCGCCGGCCGGCTACGGCGGGATCGAGTGGGTCGTACATTACCTTACCGAGGAACTCGTCGAGCGGGGGCACGACGTTTCCCTGTTCGCCACCGGCGATTCCACGACCGCGGCCCGGCTGGAGGCTACCTTCGAAGAGCAGATGCCCGACCGCATCGGGCAGACCATGTATGACATCCAGCAAGTCGCTTCCTGCATGCGGCGGGCGGGCGAGTTCGACATCATCCACGATCACAGCGGTTTCACCGGTGTGGGCTGCGCCCAGCTTATCGATACGCCGGTGGTGCATACCCTGCACGGGCCTTTCTCGCACGATATCTGCGGTTTTTACCATAATTTCCGCGATGCCGCCCACTACGTGAGCATCAGCGACTACCAGCGCAGTTGCTGCCCCGACCTGCAGCACGCGGGCACGGTCTACAACCCCATCGATATCAGCAGCTGGCCTTTCCGCGGCAGGGATGAGAAAGAGGACTATCTGCTGGCTTTCGGCCGGCTGTGCGAAGACAAGGGCTTCCATACGGCTATCGAGGTCGCGGAGAAGACCGGACAGAAGCTGATAATCGCCGGCGCCATCCAGCACCAGTCCAGGGATTACTACGAGACCGTGGTCAAACCGCACGTCGACGGCGAGCAGATCAAGTTCGTCGGCGAGGTGAGCCTGACGGAGAAATGGAACCTTTTCTCCAAGGCCAAGGCGTTCCTTTTCCCCATCCAGTGGCCGGAGCCCTTCGGGCTGGTGATGATCGAAGCCATGGCCGCCGGTACGCCGGTGATCGCCTTCCCTGAAGGCTCGGTGCCCGAGGTTGTCTCTGACGGAGTTACAGGTTTCCTGGTGCATGACGCCGAAGAAATGATAAAGGCTCTGGAGCGGCTGGACGACATCGACCCCACTGCCTGCCGCCAGTATGTGCAGGACAAGTTCAGCGTGGCCAGGTGCGCGGACGGCTACGAACAGGTCTTCCGGGAAGTGGCCTCGGGGTGACCGTCTTGCGAGAAGCAAAGACCGTAAGCTATAATTGACGACGGTTTGAGCCTCCCCCGAGGCTTTTTTACATTATGAAGGAACTCCAACAAAGGCCATGGGTTTGATTCCAAAACGCGGGAAGCATTACAGAAAGCCAGCGCTCTGGAAGAGAATCATCAAATGGACCGCCCTCTCGCTGCTGGTTATCATCCTTACGGCCGGAATCGCCGGCTTCATCTTCGTCTATCATACCCTGGGCAAGATCGGGGTCGATACCGAGGTCGTCTACGAGGCCAAGCAGCAGCTCGATATCCCGCCGCCGGATGAGCCGGAGAATATTCTGGTCATGGGATCCGACATCGATCCTGACGGCAGCTCCAAGCGGTCCGACACCATGATGCTGGTGCGGGTGAATCCCAACGGCGACTGCCTCTCGATCTTCTCCATCCCGAGAGACCTGGTCGTGGATATCCCCGGGGTCGGCAAGGACAAGATCAATTCCGCCTACGCCATCGGCGGCGTGCCGCTGGCGATCGATACGGTTCGCGAGCTCACCGGACAGCCGATCCATCACTTCGTGGTCCTTGATTACACCGGCTTCGAGCAGGCAGTCGACGCCCTGGGCGGCGTATATGTGGACATCGACCGGCGCTATTTCAACGACAACAGCGATGCGCTCTGGGGACAGGATTACGAGCCGATCGACGTCCAGCCGGGCTACCAGAAGCTGGGCGGCAAGGATGCCCTGTCTTACGTGCGGTACCGGCACACTGACAGCGACTTCATCCGCATAACCCGGCAGCAGTTCTTCATCAGCGACGCCAAGTCGCAGTCCATGAAGTGGAGCAACCTCACCAAGATCCCCGAGCTGGCGGATGTCTTCGCCAGCAACACCACATCTGACATCGGCCGCAGCGAACTGCTGTCCCTTACCAAGTTCGTACTGGGACTCAGCCGTGACCGGATCCATGAAGGCCAGGCTCCGGTCGAGGAGCGCGGCGGCTACGTGGCCGTGGCCGAACCAGCCTTCCAGGAAGCCATCGATGCGTTCATCTCGCCCTCGTTCGAGCCTCCCGAGCCGCAGGCGCCCGGCGCCCCGGCCCCGCAGGTGCCCTCGGAAGCGACCAAGAAACTGGCGCTAGAAGTCCGTAACGGCAGTGGTGCGGATGGCGCGGCGGCCGGCCTGGTGAGCCTGCTGCAACAGAAGGGTTGTGCCTCGGTCATCAGCGGTGGCGACGCCGAGGACAACTATGCAGAGAACCAGGTCTATTACACCGGCGCTAACAAGGCGGCCGCCGACGAGCTGGCCACGCTTTTAAAGCCGGCTCAGGTGACACCCATGCCCGCCGGTGTGACTACGAATGCCCAGATCCTCATTGCCATCGGCAGCAGCTACGATGGGGCGCTCACCGAACCGCAGCCTGTCGTGCAGCCCGGCGCCAGCCTGCATTTCGAGGACGATTCCGATACCGGGCGCCTTAGCTGGGAAGCGGCAAAGCTGCAACTGCCTTTCGCGGTCGAGAAGCCCGGGAGTTTTCCTGCCGAGTTCGACTATGCCGATTTCCATCCCTATGAGATCGATACCGACGACGGACCCAAGCCGGCCCTCAAGGTCGTGGCCGAGGATCAGGCAGGTAACAGCTGGGGGATCATGGAGACCACTTTCATCAACGCTCCGCTGCTGGAAAATCCCACCCAGGAGCGTGATATCGACGGCAAGTCATACAGTTTCTACTATACCGGCGACAAGCTCCGGTACCTTGCCTGGAAGGAAGGCGATGTCGTCTTCTGGATCAGCAATTCCCTGCAAAGCTCGGTCAGCGAAGATACCATGATCCAGCTGGCTACTTCCTTCAAACCGGTATGACGGCAGCGGCAAAGACCAGCATCGGCATGATCGGCATCGGCTACGTCGGCCTGGTGACCGGCACCTGCCTGGCCGAGCTCGGCAACCACGTCATCTGCATGGACATCGACGCCGAGAAGATCGAGGCGCTTCAAGCCGGCATGGTGCCGATCTACGAGCCCGGGCTGCCGGAGCTCATCGAAAAGAACCGCGAGCGCATGACCTTTACCACGTCGCTCGAGGATATCTTCAAGAACTGTGAACTGGTCTTCATCGCGGTCGACACGCCGCCGACCTTCACCGGCGACGCGGACCTGAGCCGCGTCTTCGCGGTGATGTCCTCGCTGCCGGGACTCGCGACCGACCGGCACATCCTGGTGATGAAGAGTACGGTGCCGGTGGGGACTGGCCTGAAGATAAGCTCTGAACTGGCGCGGCAGAACGTCGGCAACATCGATTATGTATCCAATCCGGAATTCCTGCGTGAAGGCTCGGCAATCTTTGATTTCCTGAACCCGGACCGGATCGTCATCGGCTCGCGCAACTCCGATGCGGAGGCGAAGGTAGCGGCTCTGTACAAGAATCTGAAGGCCCCCATCCTCAAAACGAACATCCCCACCGCAGAGATGATCAAATACGCATCCAACGCTTTCCTGGCGACCAAGATCTCATTCATCAATGAGATAGCCAACGTCTGCGAGGAGATTGGCGCCGACGTGACGGTCGTGGCCGAAGGCATGGGTTATGACCAGCGCATCGGCAAGCACTTCCTCAACGCCGGCATCGGTTTCGGCGGCTCCTGCTTCCCCAAGGACGTGACCGCCCTCAAGCAGATAGCGGGCAACTCCGGTTACCATTTCCAGCTGCTCACCGCGGTCATCGAGGTCAACGAGCTGCAGAAGCGCCGGGTGGTCAACAAGCTTCAGAAGCACCTTGGCTCTCTGACGGACAAGACGATCGCCCTGCTGGGCCTCGCCTTCAAACCCAACACCAGCGATCTGCGTGAGGCTTCTTCCATCGTGCTGGCGTCGCGGCTCCTGGGCGACGGCGCCCTGGTCAAGGCGTACGACCCGGTAGCAATCCCCTATGCCGCCAAGGCTGTGAGAGGAGTCCTGCTATGCGACAACGTCCTCTCGGCGGTCAAGGGTAGCGATGCCGTGGTGCTGGTGACCGAGTGGGAGGAGTTCGCGGACCTGCCGCTCGAAAAGATGAAGGAGATCATGAACCGGCCGCTGCTCATCGACGGCCGCAATTTCCTAGACCCGCAGACGGTGCGCGAGGCCGGATTCACTTACGAAGGCATCGGCCGCTCCTAGCGGCGCGCCGGTTTCCACCGAACGCTTTCCCGCGCCATACAACGGAAATAATCCTTACCGGACTGATGGACTCCGGTTTCGATGTCCCCGTTTCCGGTTACACTCTTTACATGTCTTCCCTCAAGAAAGAACTCACCGAGGCACTGCGCAACCGAGACTACACGCGTGTCACCGAGCTGGCCCTGAATGACAAGCGGACTTTCGGCAAGCTCATCGCCATCGCCTACAACAAGGACGAGCTGCTCTGCTGGCGCGCCATCGAAGCCATCGGGCCGGCCGCAGCCGCGGTTTCCCGGGATAACGTGGCGGCAGTGCGAAACGTAGTGCAACGCCTGATCTGGTCGGCGCGCGAGGAGTCCGGCGGCATGGGCTGGAGCACGCCGGAGCTGCTGGCTGAGATAGTCATCGCCGCACCCAGAAAATTCGCTGACATCCCTCCCATCATCATGTCCCTGCATTCCGAGGACGAAGAGAAGGTCTTTCTCAAGGGTGTGTTATGGGCGGCGGGAAGGATGGGAGAGGCCGGTATCACAGAAATACCGGGCAGCGAGGAGGTCATCACCGACTCCCTGAAGAGCGAGGATCCCTCGGTCAGGGGGCTGGCAGTATGGGCAGCGGTGCGGGCCGGTGTGCACCCCGACGGGCTCATCAGCGGGCTTTCCGGCGACCAGGACAGTCTGACTATCTACGAAGATGGCGAACTGGTGCAGCGCACCGTGGGCGAGCTGGCCCAACAGGCGATCGCCGCCTAAAACTTGATCGAACTTTCCCGAACGACCGTACCCGGATAGATGCGGATGTGGTTGGTGAGGATGTTGTCGCCCTCGATCCGCGCGTCCTCGCCGATTATCGCTCCCCCGGCAACGATGGTTCCCTTGCCGATCGACGCGCCCCGGGCCACGATGCTGCGCCGGATGACAACGCCCTCCTCGAGAGTGCAGTTCTCCTGCAGAACCGATTCCTCGACGGTGCTGTCAGCGGCGATGGTGCAGCCAGAACCGATGATTGCCATGCGGCCCACCCTGGCGCCGGCCTTGATGGTGCAGCCCTCACCGATTATCACCGGCGGCACCAGCTTGGCCCCGGCTTCCATGTTCACCGGCCCCTGCATGCAGACGAAGTCCTGGTCGAGACATTCCGAGACGCTGGTCTCGACGTTCTTCTCGAGGATATCGTAATGGGCCTGAAGATATTTCTCCGGAGTGCCAATGTCCATCCAGTATGCATCGCTGCGAAAGCCGTACAGTCCCTTGCCGACCAGCCTGGGGAAGACGCCCCGCTCGAATGAATACTCGCGGCCCTCGGGGATCAGGTCGAAGATCTCGCCCTTGAGGACGTAGGTGCCGGCGTTGATGAGATTTGTATCGATCTGGTCCCAGCTGGGCTTCTCCAGGAACCCGAGCACCTCGCTCTCATTGCCGGTTCGCACCAGGCCATAAGCCGTCGGATCCTCGACCGGGGTCAGAGCCAGGGTGCCCACGGCTCCCTTCTCCTTGTGAAAAGCTATCAGGCTGCCCAGGTCCAGGTCGGTAAGGATGTCGCCGTTCAGCACCAGAAAATCGCCGTCCCGGACATGCTTTTCGACGTTCTTGACCGCACCGGCAGTGCCCAGTGGCCGGTCCTCAGTCACATAAGTGACTTCGAGACCGTAATCGGAGCCGTCGCCGAAATACGATTTTATGCCGTCGGGAAGATAGCCCATGGAGAAGACCACCTCGCTGATGCCATGTCCGCGCAGCCGCTCGAGCACATAGGAGACGAACGGCTTGTTGGCAAGCGGCACCATCGGCTTCGGCTTTCCCAGGGTAAGCGGGCGCAGGCGCGTGCCCTGTCCACCCACAAGTATTACTGCTTTCAACGTCCACCTCTAAGAGTCGGGGAATTAAGTTGCCGGCCGCGCCTGTGATTGATGACCGTTTGGGGGCGCGGATAACCTATCCAGATTAGACAGCATCACAAGCGGTGTCAAACGGGGCGGCATCGGCCTACAGGCCGGTTCAGGCCGTGGCGTAGTCAAGATAGCGCTTCCAGGAACGGTGGATTTCATTGACCGCCATGAATATGAAGGCAAGCGGCTCCGGCGGACGGGGCCGGCTGCGCAGCCGCATATCGGCTTCGGCTGGCAGGCGATCACCTTTGCGGGAGTTACAGGGGGCGCACGAGGTAACGATGTTCTCCCAGGTGCTGCCGCCACCCCGGCTTCGAGGGATGATGTGGTCGATCGTCAGATGTGTCCTCGAGCCACAATACTGGCAACGGTGACGGTCGCGCGCCAGGATGGCGCGTCGGGAGACCCGGCGCGTGTCGTATCTCGGCACGCGCACGTAATAGCTAAGCCTGATCACATTGGGAAGGGGAAAGCTGGAGTCGGCAGAGTGGAACGCCCGGCCCGACACCTCGACCGCCTCAGCCTTCTCTTTGAGCAGGAGCACGATGGCCCTGCGGGCGGAACAGATGTTGAGCGGTTCGTAGGTGGCATTGAGCACCAGTACCTTGTCGCTCATGAAATCCGGAGTCCTGTTCGCAGCGAACTTACTGGAAAAATTCTAGACCCGGGGCGGCAAAGTATCAAGGCGGCGCCACTTATAGTGCTAGAATCCTTGCATGGGTGACCCAAACCTCTTTGACCTGCAAAATCCGGATGTTCCCGGCCAACCCCGGGAAGGCGCGCCGCTGGCCCACCGCATGCGCCCCACTACCCTGGAAGAGTTCGCGGGTCAGCAGGAGATCCTGGCGCCCGGCAGCGCCCTCAGGCGCGCCATCGAGGCCGACAAGCTGCCCTCGATGATCTTCTTCGGGCCTCCCGGGACCGGCAAGACCAGCCTGGCGATGATCATCGCCGCGCAGACCAGGGCCAACTTCCGGCAGGTCAGCGCGGTCAGCTCCGGGGTGGCCGACCTGCGCAAGGTCTTCGCCGAGGCCGAGGACGAGCTGAAATACCGGGGACGAAACACCATCCTGTTCGTGGATGAGATCCACCGGTTCAGCAAGGCCCAGCAGGACGCGCTTCTGCCAGTAGTCGAAAGCGGCGTGGTCACTCTGGTAGGCGCCACGACCGAGAATCCCTATTTCGAAGTGATCGGGGCTCTCATGTCCCGCTGCGAGCTGTTCGAATTCCTGCCGCTCACGGATGAGGAAGTCATGAATCTGGTTGAGAACGCGCTGAGCGATTCCAGCCGCGGGCTGGGCGCCAAAGGGCTCTCGCTGGAGAGAGCCGGCCTCGAAGCCATCGCCCGGGCCAGCGCTGGGGACGCCCGGGCGTCGCTCATAATACTCGAGACAGCCGCCGGGATGATGCCTGAAAGCCACAAGGGCGCCATCCCCACGGATGTCGTGGAAGAGGCTATCCACCGCAAACCCGTCTTCTACCAGAAAGGCGGCGACCTGCATTATGACGCCATCTCGGCGTTCATCAAGAGCATGCGCGGCAGCGACCCGGACGCGGCCATCTACTGGCTGGCAGCTATGCTGACCGGCGGCGAGGATCCGAAATTCATAGCTCGCCGCATGGTCATCTTCGCCTCTGAGGACATCGGCAACGCCGACCCTCAAGCACTGTTGGTAGCTACGGCGGCTTCGCGAGCGGTCGAGTTCGTCGGACTGCCCGAGTGCCAGATCAACCTGGCCCAGGGGGTCGCCTACCTGGCGCTGGCGCCCAAGAGCAACGCTTCATACCGTGCGATCAGCAAGGCCATGAAAGCAATCGCTGAGGAGGGTACGAAGCGGCCGCCCAAGCATCTTCGCGACGCGCATTATCCCGGCGCCAAGAAGCTCGAGCATGGGGAAGGTTACAAGTACCCCCATAACTTCGAGGGCGGCGTGGTCGAACAGGACTACCTGCCTCCTGGTGTGGAACGACAGCGATTCTACCGGCCTTCGGAACGGGGGTTTGAGAAAGAACTATCGCGGAGAGTTAATGAACTGAACAGGGTCTTGGGGAGAGATCGGCAGGCTGGTCCCGAGCCGGAGCCGCCCGAGAAAGACGACGGCTCTTCCTGATATCCTTCCATTAAACCGACACTGATAATAAGATGTTGTCTTCTCAACTGACGCTGGAGGGATGATTCGATGGCCAAGTTTCGTAAACTGCTTTTTGGAAGCATCATTGGCGCCGGCCTGGCGTATATTTTTACCCGCAAGGATGTCCGTCAGAGGCTCATGGGCGGCGGCCCTCCACAGCTGCCGCAGCAGACCGGCGAATATTTCGGCGCGGGAGCGGCGCCGGCTCCAGCAGCATTGAAGTTGGAGGCCGAGGAAGAAATCAGGCAGGCCGAGGCGGTTGCGGAGCCGGAGGCAGAGCCCGTCGAACCTGAGGCCACCGTCGAAGCCGAGGCAGCGCCTACGGAACCCGAAATCGCTGAGGAAGTCCTGGCGCCCGAGGTAATCCTCGAGGAAGAGGCTGTTGCACCCAAGGCGGAAGAGCCCGTCGCCGAAACCGAAGCGGCTGCTCCCGCCGTCGAAGAGCCGGTCCTGGAAGCGGAAAAGACCGTCACCGAGAGCGCCGAAGCGGACGAGTTCGAGGCTTTGAAGACACCGATCGAGGGCGAGCCCTCGCTGGAGGAGCAAGCGCCGGCAGAAGAGCCGACCGAACCCGCCGCGGGCGGCCCGGCCCCGTCACAGATCGACCGCGACGAAATGCGCCGCCGCATCGACGAGACGCGCGCCCGGCTCAAGGCCAAGGCCTTCGACGCCATGATCAGCGGCGAGAGCTACCAGGAGACAGAGGGCGAAGAGCTGATGCAGCGGCCTGAAGAAGGCGGCCTCGACAAGGAACTCGAAAACCAGATCGACCAGTCGCTGAAGGAACAGGATTAGCGCGGAGGTTCAGCGCCTCAGTCGTTATCTGCACGGTCCGCAGCCATGGGCTGATCGAGCGGCCGGCGGAAAAGGTTCTGAAGCTCCGGCCAGCTGACCTCGCCACGACCCTCGACGACCTCGAGGAACCCCTTCACCTTGGCGTCCAGATTATCGATGTGATGAAGGACCAGGGCTTCGGCGCTCTGAGGGCGCTTTGGAGCGCCCCATTCGAGCTCCCCATGATGGCTGATAATGGCGTGCAGCAGTTCGAGTTCCCTCTCCCGGTCGAATCCGCCCAGCTCACGCATCTTTTCCTCGACCATCCTCTGTCCGATGAGGACATGACCCAGCAGCTTGCCTTCGCGGCTCACCTGGATACGCCCCTCCCAGCGATACTCAGCCACCTTGCCGATGTCATGCAGAAGCGCCGCGGTTATCAGCAAGCCGCTGTTCAGCCGCGGATGCTGGACACATACATGCTGGCACATCGTCGCCACCGACACCGTGTGTTCGATGAGTCCGCCCAGATAGGCATGATGTGACCGGACATCCCCGGGCGCCCGCGCGAAGCGTTCACGGAAATCCGGATCGCCGAAAAAGGCCTCGAGCAGCCGGGAATAATCGGAGTCATATACCTCGGTGAGAAAGTAATCGATGTAACCCTCGAGCTCCGCGCGGTCACGGAACGACTCCGGCACGAATCTGCTTTGATCCAGCGCCGTCAGCGCGGCGGCGTCGAGCGGCTCGATCCCGGAGAGGTTCAGGCGTAGACGGCCGCGGTAGCTTTCAGCATGTCCCCGAACACGGACGAAAGAATCAGGAGCCAGCCGCCACGCCAGAGCCTCGGCGTCCTGCCATACCCTGGCCTGCAGGGCGCCGGTACGGTCGCTCAGCCCCAGAGTCAGATAGCGGTTGCCGGACCGGGTTCTGCCCAGCGTTAGTTCCTGGAGGAAATAGACCTCGTCGACGGGCGCGCCAGCCTCGAGGTCCGCGATGTCGTGCCGTTTGTCCACGCCCGGATTTTATCACGGGCATCGGTCGGCAGATGACGATGGAGGTATGCTTCAGACTGCGGGCGCCGGTATATAGGGACTATCCGTCCCCCAGCCACGATCACGCTCGCTTAGGCCCGCGGCGCTCAGCGGACCGCGAAACATGACGGTGCCGCATTCGATGCAAACGCCGCTGAATTCCCCGGGCGGCAGGGGCACCGTCGACTCGCACCAGGAACATGAGAGCTCCAGGGGCTCGAGCCTGCGCGACCTCAACCTTTGGGAAATCCTGTTTACCGGCATTTGCCTTCCTTTCTGTTCGAGATACATGGATACGGATAGCGCAACTTCCTTATTTTCTCCGCCTGCCTTTGTTATCCTCTAGGGAAAAGCGGGAAAAAACGGATAATGGAAAGGTGGGACTGGCATGCAACAGGCGGTATTAACCTCAGCGAAGATATCCTGTGGACACTGCAAGATGACGGTCGAGAGCGCCGGCAACGCGCTGGATGGCGTGAGTTCGATAACGGCGGATCCCGAAACGAAGAAGATCGAGATCAACTACGACGAGGGCAAAGTGACACTCGACGAGATCAGGAAAGCCATCGAGGACGCCGGCTATCCGGTGGAATAACCGTTCGCGCCGGGACGGCGCCGCGGATTTATTCCCAGCTAATCTTCGACCCGGATCAGAACCACGCGGCGGAACGGCTCCCGGCCCTCGCTGGTGGTCTCGACACCGGGATGGTCCTGAAGGTGGATGTGGATGATGCGGCGCTCGGCGGCGCTCATGGGCTTCAGCTCGTACTCGATCTTGCCCTTCATGACTTCGCTGGCCGCCCGATCCGCTAGCGACCGCAGCACTTCCTCGCGCCGGTCACGGTAATCCTCGGCGTCGATGATGACCCGCTTGCGGCCTTCGAGGCCGCGGAAGACGATGATGTTGGCGAGATACTGGACCGCGTCCAGGGTCGAACCGTGCCGGCCGATGATGAGACCCAGGTCGTCACCGACCAGATCGGCCAGCAGCTCATCGTCCGTGTCGGTGATGTTCACGCTGGCGTCGAGCCCCAGCGCTTCAGCGATCTTCTCCAGAAGCCCTCTGAGTCGCGCCTCTGCTTCGGGAGAGACAGCTGCAGCGGGTTCTTCGCCGGCTTCCTCGGCGCTGATTTCCTCGGTTCCGGTATCCCCGGCGCCTTCATCCGCAGGCAGCGCCTGCTCCTCGCCCGCGGTCGCTCGTTCTTCGCGGGGCCCCCTGAAACAGGCCTCGACCCGGGCAACCGCTGAGCCCATGCCCAGAAAGCCCTTGGAACCCTCTTCGATGACCGTGAATTCGACTTCGTCCCACTCGCAGGAACCGGCTATCTCCTCGAGCCTGGCGAACGCTTCGGTCTCAGCTTCGGCCAGGGTCTTGCCTTCACCTAAGGCTTTGACCTCATCGCCGTTTCTTTTTTGATTTTCCTCCACTTTTGCCTCCGCTTTTCTGAGCCTTGGGAGCCTGGGCTATCTTGGCTGCTTTTTCGACTACAGCGCCGCCCGGCACCGCGAGCGCCACGGCTTCCTCCCGGCTTTCCTTGGCGTTAAGAATCCTTTTGACAACCAGCTGCTGGCCGATCGTCCAGAGATTGGTCGTGACCCAGTATATGAGCAGGGCCGCGGGAAAATTATAGAAGAAGAACATCACACCTATGCCCAGCGGCATGATATACATCAACATCCTCTGGGACTTGTCGACCGCCGTGTTCATCAGCAAAGAGGACAAGAACTGCGTCGCCATGTAGAAAACCACGAGTAGCTGGCTGGGATCATTGATATTGCTGATCCATAGAAAGGAGTAGTCGTCCGGAAAGGGATTACTGCGGATCATGTAATAAAGCGAGATGAAGATCGGCATCTGCAACAGCAGCGGCAGGCAGGAGCCGAACGGGTTGACCTTGTTCTCGCGGTAGAACTTCATCATCTCTTCGTTGAGCTTCTGCTTATCGTCCTTGTACTTGGCCTGCAGCTCCTTGATCTTGGGCTGTAGTTTCTGCATGGCGCGCATCGACGTGAACTGTTTCACCGTCAGCGGAATCAGGATGATGCGGATCAGGATCGTCAGCAGGATGATGGAGATCGCCCAGGAGACGCCCAGGTTGTCGTGGATGCCATCCAGCAGCGAGCGGAGCGGATCGATGATGAAGCTCAGGCGGTCGTACATCAGGAACGCTTCCTTACGGGATCATGACCGCCATGGGATAACGGGTTGCAGCGCAGCAGGCGCCAGGCGGAAAGAGCCGCGCCCCGGAATAGACCCCACTCGCGGAAAGCCTGGATGGAGTACTCGGAGCAACTCGGATAATATTTGCAGCGCTGAGGGAGTAACGGCGATACCAGCCTCCGGTAAAGGCTGATCACCGCGATCAGTATCTGTTTCAATTCAGTCTGTTTCCTGTATAAGGTTCGCCCGCTGAAAGAGTTCGGTCACCATGTTCACGACCTCTTCGTGCCGGGACTTCTCGATGAAATCCGGCAAACCCTTGCGGGCGATGATTACGTAATCGTATTCGGAAGCGGTTCGTTCCTGAAGCTCCCGAAACACTTCCTTCAGTACGCGCTTTACCTGGTTGCGTACTACGGCGCCGCCGACTTTTCGGGAGACCGACACACCCAGCCTGGGGCCTCCCTCTCCATTCTCCGTGACGCGCTCGAAGTAATACAGCACCGCGTGCCTTCCGGCGACCGACTTGCCCTGGCGGTAAACCCGCTGGAAGTCAGCCGACCGAGTCAGCCTGTGTTTTTTATCAACCGGAGCCGTCGAGGACCCTATGCTGATAGTCTCTTCCTGCCTTTGGCGCGCCTGCGTTTGATGACACGGCGACCGGCCTTGGTGCTCATGCGGATGCGGAAGCCGTGGGCTTTCTTTCTTTTTCTGGTATTTGGCTGATACGTGCGCTTCAAGAAATCGTCCTTTTTCGGGTAGACCGACCATGTAGTATACAGTCAGTTTTTCAATAAAGTCAACAAAGCTGGCGAGCGCCGTTCCGCTGCCCCAGCCAAAAATGTGGATTCTGTGGATAACTGCTGAAAACCGCGCCGTCGCTGGCGCCGCGAAGGTTGACAATTGCTGCCAACGAAAATCTGATAAAGGAAGTCGAGAAGCCTATTTTTGAGAAAAACGCCTGCAAATGGAGCTCAAAATCATTTATGCCATATTACCGATGAGTTTTGTGTCCTGACCTGGCGACAGTGCGGCCCACCTCGAGTGACAGTTCACGTGCGAACTATGGTTTTCCACAAACAAGACTTACTTTTCATATTTAGTCAGAGATAGGATTCGCTGCGAAAGCTGAGGTAGCGATTCTCGGAGATGATGAGGTGGTCCAGCACCTCGATTCCCAGCAGCCGCCCGGCTTCCACCAGCCTGGAAGTGAGATTCAGATCTTCCTGGCTGGGTGTGATGTCACCCGACGGGTGATTGTGGACCAGGATAACCGCGGCGGCGGAACGTCTGATCGCCGGGCGGAAGACCTCGCGCGGATGAACGATATTGGCGTTGAGGCTGCCGATGGAAATGGTCTCCTGGTGGATGACAACATTACGGGCGTTGAGGAAAAGGGCGAGGAAATGTTCGCGGTTAGCCGAGCTGATGCCTGATGCGGCCCGGCAGGCATCTCGCGGCGAGCGGATCGGCCCGGGACCGTCGTCCGGCCAAAGCAGCCGCCGGGCGAGCTCGATTGCGGCAGCCAGACGTTCCGACTCTGCGTCGCCCAGGCCGCAACCGGCGCGAATCTCCTCCGGGGTGACCGGGGACAGAGCCCTGCCGGCGCACAGCTCGAAAATGTCATCGCAGACGCGCACGAGTCCGGTGTCCGGCTGGCGGTCGAGTATCAGGCCTACGAGTTCGTGATCGAAACGGGAGCCCGCGGGCGGAGCAGCCGCCTCCCGGGCGGTCATTGCCAGTTCATCTCCGTGATCGCAACAATAACTCATATCTTCCTTATGTCAACACGGAAATGAGAGAGCCGACAAGCGCGCCTGGGGGAAAGGAGAGTGGGAGGCCATAATATCCGGAGCGTTGGGAAAAGGCAAGAGAGGCGGGGATTTTCCCGCGAGCGGATTCTTCCACGAGCAAAAGCGAGCGGGGAAATCCCCGCCGCGTCGTAACTTCTAGCTGGCCGCCCCCGCAGCGCCGCTCGCCATCGCCCGCAGGACGCCGATGCGTTCCTGGATGGGCGGATGCGTATCGAACAGGCCCCGGGACTTCTCCTTGAACTTCTTGATCGGCTGCGCGATGTAGAGATGCGCTGTGGCCCGGTTGGCGACCTCCAGCTGCTCGGTATCGTCGGCGATCTTCTGCAAGGCGTTGGCCAGCCCGTTGGGGTTTCGCGTGAGCTCCACGGCGGACGCATCCGCCAGATACTCCCGTTTGCGTGATATGGCCAGCTGCACCGCGCGGGCGGCGATGGGAGCCAGTATGGCCAGCACCAGCGCCGCGACCAGGATGATGATGCCGAAGATACCGCTGTTGTTGTTACTGCTGCGGCGGCCGCCGCCGAAGAACGTGAAGCGCAGGAAGAAATCAGCCATGAGGGCGATAGCGCCCACCATGACGCCGACCAGGGTCGCGAAGAGGATATCGTAGTTGCGCACGTGGGACATCTCGTGGGCGACCACCCCCTGGAGCTCCTCGCGGTTCATCTTGTCGATAAGCCCCTGCGTTACCGCGATGGACGAATGTTCCGGGTTGCGGCCGGTGGCGAAAGCATTGGGCGCCGAATCGTCGATGATGTAGACGGCCGGCATGGGGTTGCCCGAAGCGATCGACATCTCCTCGACCACGTTGAACAGCTGGGGGGCTTCATCGTGCGTGACCCGGCGGGCATGGCTCGTGGCCAGAGCAATCTTGTCGCCCTTGTAGTAGCTTGTCAGGGTCATCGCCAAGGCGATGATGACGGCAAGGGCTATACCGAAATAGCCCACGCCGGTGGCCGCGTAGCCGATGGCGAAGCCGATCACAATCAGCAGCGCGGTCATCACCACGATCAGGAAATAGGACAGCCGCTTGTTCTTGGATATCTGTTCGTACATGTCAGAAGGTCACAAGAGCCTCGACGGCTTCTAGCGCAGATCCACCGCCACGGGCTCCTTCTCTTCCTCGGGCGTCTCGAAATATTCCCGCGCCCCGAAGCCGAAGGCGCCGGCGATGATGTTCGAGGGGAAGGTCTGGACCTTGTTGTTGAAAGCCATGACCACGTCGTTGTAGAGCTGACGGGCGAAGGCGATCTTGTTCTCGGTGGAAGTCAGCTCTTCCTGCAGCTGGGAGACGTTCTGGTTGGCCTTGAGGTCGGGATAGTTCTCAGCCACCGCGAACAGCGATTTGAGCGCTCCGGTCAGCATGTTCTCGGCCTTGGCCGCGTCCGCGGGCCCCTGGGCCTGCATCGCCTGTGAGCGAGCCTTGGTGACGTTCTCGAGTACTTCCTGCTCGTAGGACATATAGTCTTTGACTATCTCGACCAGGTTGGGGATGAGATCGTGGCGGCGCTTGAGCTGCACATCGATCTGCTTCCAGGAATTGTCCACCTTGTTGCGCGACCGGACCAGGCTGTTATAGATGGCGATGATACCGCCAACTATGACGACCACGATCGCGATGATGATCAGAGCTATCATGAAACCCCCTTCCACCGGCTGGCCGGCGCTCGATTTTCCGTTAAGGCCCCCGTCGCTGAGGTAAAACTAACTCAAGCTGTCGCGGTTCTCAAGCCTGGCTGGACTCAGCCGCGGCCTCCAGCTCGGCCATCACCTCGATCAGGTCCAGGCCCGCTGTCCGTACGGCGAACTCGATGGTCTGAGCGCCGCCACAACAGGAGTCGACCTCGTAGCGATGGAAGACCGGCAGCGTCCACGGATAGCGCTGGATCACCTCGTTGATGACCATGTCAGCGGTTATCTTCTGTTCGTGCATTGTTTCGATCCTCCTTCCCGCAGGCATCCCTTCTTCTATTTCTGGGTATCCCCTTCAGGCGGGAAACATACACCCGGGCCTTCCTTGCGGCTGCCCGTACCAGCCAATAGAATTAAGAACGGCTGACGTACCGATCAGACTTAATGATGCGCCCAGAGACCCAGGAGGATGCAATGGCTGTTTGCAAGCGGTGCCGTACGTTCATGGTCGGCGTGGGGCTGGGCGCCGCAGCCGGCGTCCTGCTGGCCCCCAAATCCGGCAGAGAGACCAGGCAGGAACTATTCGGCGGTGGCCAGGACAGCATGGCCGAGCCCGGAACGGAGACCGGCGCGCCGGTCATGGAAGAGCCTCAGTCGGCTGAAGACCTCAAGGCCAGGATCGAAGAGACGCGCACCCGGCTCAAGGCGGAGATTGAAGCACAACAGGAAGATTAGCCGGCGTTTATGGCTGCTGGCCGCCGGTTCGGCTATCGCCGGCGTCGGCTACATGTTGTTCGAAGCCCAGTGGCTCAGGCTCAGGACGCGGCGGCTGGAGCTGCCGGGCCTTCCACCTGAACTGGAAGGACTCACGCTCCTGCACGTGAGCGACCTGCACGGCGGCGCTTTCGGGCCCGGCGGCAGGGCGATCGCCAAGCTTGACCGCGCGGCGCGGCGTGCCAGCGCTGACCTCATCCTCTACACCGGCGACATGACTGACAAGCGGAAAGACCTGCGCCCTTTCCTGCCGTTGCTGGCCGAGATGCACGGTGGTTACGGCAAGTTTGCGGTGCTGGGCAACCACGATCACGGACTGCGCAAGACGGTAGTCCAGGACCTCCTCAGGCGGATCACCGGCCGCAGCCGCCGCGGGCGCATGGAAATCCCCCGGGAAGATCTGGCGACGACCGTATCACTCAACCGCGAACTGCTCAGCCAGGCCGGTATCCAGCTGCTGGAGAACGAGTGCTCGACCATCATCGTCAGCGGGGTCAAGGTCCAGCTCTGCGGTCTGGATGACTGCCAGTACGGCTATGCCGACTTCGAAGAGGCCGCCTCGCAGTTCGAAAGCGAAGCGGGCTTGCGCATCCTGCTCACGCACAGCCCTGACGCCGCCCGCTACGTCTCGCCGGGCGATTACGACCTAGCGCTTGCCGGCCATACTCACGGTGGCCAGATCTGCCTCCCCCACCCGACAAAAGGCAAGATCCTGCTGTCAACATCAGGCTCAGAATTCGGCGCCGGCATGTATTATCTGAACCAGGTGATCATGCACGTTTCGCCGGGCGTGGGCACTACTCTCCTGCCATTCCGCCTGCTCAGCCGCCCGGAAGTCACCTTGCTGGAGCTCCACCCTCTCCAATAGCCCGGCAGCCTAAGTTATAATGTTTCAGTTAATGGGAAAGAGACTTACGTGATATTTCAACTCCAGGATCTGGATAAGGCAGGCTCAGAGCTCCTCGCCGGCGAATGCCGCTCCTGCGGCTGGTGGCAGGGTCACGACGACGGCTGGGAACATCGTGAAGCAGAGTCGTGGGCCGACTCCGCGCTCGAGACCTTCGGTGGCTGGGGCAAGCTGGCTATCAGCGATGATGAGCTGATGGGGATGATCCAGTACGGTCCAGCCGGCCTCTTCGCCCGCGCCGGCAGCTTCGCCTGCGGGCCCGTCAGCAGCACCGCGGTGCTGCTGACCTGCGGCTTTGTCACCGGCGTCGGTTTCGAACCGATACGCAAGAGCCTGGTGATGGCGGCGCTAGCCGAACTGAAAGAGCGGGGCGTCGAGACGGTCGAGGCTTTCGCTCCCCGGGATGAATCTGCAACGGGCGAGTGCCGGTTTCTCGACGCCGGCTTCCTCGATGATTGCGGTTTCTATGCCGTACGCGGCTCCAGCGGCCTGCAGTTGATGCGCTTCGAGTTGGGCGGCACCCTGCCATCGAAGGCGCCCAGGCAGAAGACGCGACGACGGATACTGGAGCGCATCAAACGTGCCTCGGCCACCCCTGCGCCCGCGGCCATGTGCGAAGCCGCCGACAGCGCCGGCCGGGTAACGATCTGTTCCTGATCTGATGGGCGGCCCCGCCAGGCTAGCCAGGCTTTACCCCACCGCCTTCATAATCTTCGTCTTCCTTTTCCTCGGCCTCGGTTTTTACGGCATGGACCGCAGCTGCCTGGACATGGCCGACAGCACCTATCTGGTGACTTCCCGCGCCCTGGCTGACGGCCAGATGCCCTATCGCGATTTCCTGGCCGCGCACCCGCCGCTCCTCTTCCTGCTGGGCGCCCCCCTGGCCATGCTCGGCTCGGGAGTCCTGCCCTTCCGAGTCTTCATACTCGTACTCATGGTCGCGCTGGGCGTGAGCGTATGGCGCTTGTCGGGCAGGATAACCGCCAACCCCAAGCTGGCGATGCTGGCAGGAGCGCTGACGCTGTTCGCCCCGATCGGGCTGTTCTTCTCCAAGACCTTCATCAATGATTACCTGGTGTCACTGATAGCGGTGCTGACCATCCTGCTGCTTACGGGAAGATCGCGCTGGTCCCTGGCCGGGGCGGGAGCGCTCTGCGTCCTGGGGACCCTCGCGAAGCTGACCATCCTGCCCTTCATCCTCGTCTGTGTTGCTTATGTGCTGATCTTCCGGCGCAAGCAGGCCTGGATTTACCTGACGATAGCCCTGGGGGGTTCGGTTCTCGCGGCCTTGCTGGTGCAGCTGGTAACGGACGGCGCCTACCTCAGTGACATCCTGGGAGCCCAGGCAAGCAAGGGCTACAGTTTCACCAACCTATACGAGGGGCTGCACCGGATCTGGCTGATGGACTGGCCGCTCATAGTGCCAGCCGCCGTAGGCGCCTGGTTCGCGGCCCGGACGCTGCGCCGCCACGATCAGCTCGGCGGACAGATGAAGGGCCGCCTGTTCCTGCTGGTGGGCTGGCTGCTGGCCGGCGTGGTGGTGCTGGGTACGTTGCCAGCTGAAGGCCACGACACCAACCTCTTTCTGATAGCCGAGCCGGCGGTGGCGGTGCTGGCGGCCTGGGGCATCGTGGGTCTGGCCGAACGCGGCGCCATCGTCCCCATCGTGATCGTGGCTGCCTGGCTGGTCATAGCCGTGCCGGACCTGGTGGACAAGAGCCGCGATTATTTCTTCCGCAGCAACGCCGGTGATGTCGCCGTCATCGTTGCCGAGGCGGTCAACCGCAGCCCCGAAGGCCAGGATATCCTGGTGCCGGGCTGCTACGCGGTGGAGGCGGACCTGCCCGTGACCCTCGATTACTACGATCAGTTCCTCTGGGAGGAGAAATACAAGCGCGGAGATGAAGAGGCGGTGGCGATGATGGACGGACTAAAGGAAGAACTGGACGCGGTGATGCCGCGGGTGGTGGTCTTCGCCGACGGACAGCCGAGCCTGGACATCCTGCATTATGAAATCGTGTATAGCTACCAGGCTGACTACACCACTGAGGCCTGGCCGCCCATGATCATGTACGTGCCCGGGGTGCCGCCGGGATCCAGCTGAGGCTAGGCCAACCGCCCGTGAGGCGGCCATGCAGCGGTCTCGCTTACGTGGGCTCCTCTTCTTCGGTCGGCGTGATCGTGAAACCTGACTGGGGCTCCTCGACCCGCAGCGGCTTGCCGTAGACCTTGGCTTCGAGCACGGTCATGCGCCGGTCGAGCTCGTCGACGTGTTCCCGGGTGGCTACACCGAGCGCCCTCAGCGTGTCCTGGTAGGTGTCGGACGCCATCTCTTTGAGGTTGGCGCTCTCATCGCGCGCCTTGCCGGTAGCTTCCTTGATGAAAGCTTCTCCTTCTTCCCGGGTCATCTGGCCACGCTTGACCAGCTCGTTGGCCAACTCGTCGACCTTGTCCTTGGTCAGCGAAGCCGCACCCACGCCCAGCAGTAAGACTTTCTCCATCAGATCACTGATCATGTTTCTTCCCCCTTCACGGGTTCAGCCGGCCTGGGATTTCCGACATCTTGGCCTTGATATCGACGAACTGGGTCTCGATCCATTTCTGGATGTCGTTGTTTCTGACCGCGTCCCTTATCATACCCGCGCGGCGGCTTTTTTCATCCTTCTTCATGGTCAGGGCCTTGTAGATGGCCTGTGACTGGCTCTCGAGATCGAAGGGATTGACCGTCAGGCAGAACTCGCCGAGTTCCTCGTGGGCGCCGGTGTTCTCCGAGAGGATGAGGACGCCGTCGCGGCGGTTGATCAGTCCCGCCTCCTTGGCGATCAGGTTCATGCCGTCATAGATGGCGTTCACCATCAGCACGTCGAACTGCTTGTAGGCCGCCACCGAGCGCATGAAATTGTCTTGCATGCGCACGTCGATGGGCATCCAGTTGGTGGTGCCGTGCTTGGTGTTGATCACCTCGACCTCGCGCATGATCTTGTCGCGGTAGGTGTTGTATTCCTTGACGTCCTCGCGGGAAGGCTGCAGCAGCGCCAGGAAGGTGATGCGCTGCTTGAACTCGGGGTGCTCGTCGAGGAACATGTCGAAGGCCTTGAAGCCGCGGACGATGTTCTTGGACAGGTCCATGCGGTCGACCCGCAGGACCAGGTGCTCACGACGCAGCGTCTCGATGTGCTCCTCTTCCTCGAGCACCGGTCCGCTGTCGGCCAGACGCTCGAAATCCGCGCAGTCGATGGAGATGGGATAGGCGCGCACCCAGACTTCGCGTCCGCCTATGTTGACTACCCCGCGCCCGTAATCGATCTCCACTTCCTCGCGCATGAGCTCCTCGCAGCTGACCAGGAAGTTGCGCACATATCTCTGCGTATGGAAGGCGACGATGTCGTTGGCCAGCAGTCCGCGAATGATCGCTTGCCGGATGTGCCGTGGCAGCACCCTCCAGGAATCCGACTGGGGCCAGGGGATATGCACGAACTGGTGCAGGAAGGCCTCAGGGTGCCGTTCGCGCACCAGGGTGGGGCAAGTGTAGAGATGGTAGTCGTGGAGCATGACCACCGGCCGTTCGTTCTCGCGGGCGTCGAGCTCGTCGCAGACTGCATCGGCAAACTCGCGGTTGACCACCTGGTAGCCGTTCTCCCAGGCTTCGAACTCGTTGTGGCGGATGTCCGGCACCACCGAGAGGTCCCACAGATAGTGCTGGATGAACCAGATCAGCGGGTTGGCGATGATGTTGTAGAACTTGTTGTAGACGTCCGGGTCGGACACGACAAAGCGCAGTCCCAGCCGGTGCTCATCGTGGGTGACCTGCGTGCGGCCGCCGCCGACGCGGATGCTTATCTCGGCGTCTTCGGGGGTCATCGCGCTGGCGATCCAGGTTATCTCGCAGGAGGCGGCTACGCCCAGAAGCGCCGTCACCAGTCCGCCGCCGCCGCGGACGGAGATCAGCTCGCCGTCCTTGTCGCGCCGGTAGGTGATCGGGCCCCGGTTCGATACCAGGATCAGCTCGTTTTCAAAGGGGCATTGTTCCAAAGCGTCCTCCACAACATCCGGAAGGGGCTGCCTGCCTGACCCTTCGCTTCCCCTAGCCCTTCAGCTCCGTGAACAGCCTGAGATAGTCACGCAGCAGCCGCGGCGTTAGATAGTTGGCCCTCACATGTTCCTTGCCGGCCCTGCCCATCGCCTTCGCCTCCTGGGGATGGTCCAGCAGCCACATGGTCTTCTCGGCGCAGGTCTCCACCGAATCCACCAGAAAACCGGTCTTGCCGTCATCGATCTGCGAGGGAATACCGCCGACCTGGCCGCCGATGGTGGGCTTGGCCTTCCATAGACCTTCGCTGACCGTCAGGCCGAAACCTTCCCGGATGGATTTCTGGATGATGACGTCCGCGCGCGACTGGAAGGCGTTGACCTCGAGATTGCCCACGTTGTTCAGGTTGGAAAGGATGAGCACGTCGCTGTCGTCGCCGGCATGCTCGACCGTGCTGGTGAAGAAGGTCCAGCCCTCGGGATCGTCGGTCGCCATCGAGCCCACCAGCGCGAGCGTCACGGAGGCAAACTCTTTCTTGACCAGCTTGTAGGCGTCGATGACGCCCAGCGGGTCCTTCCAGGGATCGAAGCGGGAGATCTGCAGCATCAGCGGCCGGTCCGGCTCGACCCCGAACTGGCTGACGACGTAATCGGCGTCCTCGGGCGAGAGGGCCATGTTCTTGGTCGACAGCGGATCGATGGCGGGCGCGATCACCTTGATGGGAATCTCCAGCCCCTTGAAGATGTAGTCGTCGAGCGTGAACAGCGCTGTGTCGTAGAGGTCCACATATGGCGTCAGATAATCAGCCATATCCTGGTTGGGTGTGGAAGTATCGATGTGGCAACGCCAGATCCACTTGGCGCCCAGGTCGCCGGCGAAGTGCCGCATCAGCAGCGGTTGCGGATCGTGTACGACGACGAAGTCAAATCCCTTGCTGAGGAATTCGCTGGTCATTCTGTTGTTGTCCTCGTAGATCTTCCGCTGCTCGGGATTGAGACCGACGGGGTTTCCCTGCAGGGCGTTATGCATGATCTTGGTGGCCTCGTAGAACTCCTGCTCGGCCATGATGATGCGCCACTCGGCGTCCAGGCCGACGTCGCGCATGAGCGGCACCAGGGTGTAGAGGATCTCGGCGACGCCGCCGCCGAAAGAGGTGGCGTTTATATGGAGCACCCGAGCGCCCTTGAGCCCTTCCGCCAGCTCCCGAATCTCCTCGATCAGCGGCCTGACCACCACGCTCTGGTAATCAGCCAGGAATTTATGGCCTACATGGACTTCCTGCAGCAAAAAAAGACCTCCTGCGCGAACTTGGTTGATTCACCGTGGGGAATGGCCAACGGTGGCATTCTATCGGCTTCATTTTCTGAATCTTTGAGCCAGGCAGGAACCGGGCATTCCGCCGCCGTCAGCTTCCCGCTTTCTCTTCGGCTTTCTGGATTATATTCAAATTTTCACCACAAAAGGCGCAATAACCTTCCCGGACATCGATATTGCCCAGGCTGTACCCGTCGCGCCTGATCACGACCCGCTTGCAGTTGGGGCAGACTGTGTTCTCGCCCGCGTGCCCGGGGACGTTACCTATATAGATGAACTTGAGGCCTTCCTCGCGGCCGATCTCCATGGCCCGTTCCAGCGTCTCGATCGGCGTCGGCGGCAGATGCGAAAGCTCCAGGTAAGGATAGAAGCGGGTCACATGCCAGGGGGTCTTATCTCCCAGGTCCTTCGCGATCCAGGCGGCGATGGAACGTAGCGTCTCCTCGTCATCGTTCACCGTGGGGATGATGTTGGTGACGATCTCCACGTGGCAGCCATGTACGTGCTTGGCGCGCGTGGCGGCGTCGAAGATCGGCTGGGCGTCGGGCACCTTGGCCAGGAACTTGTAGGTCTCGGAGCGGAAGCCCTTGATGTCGACGCGGTAAGCATCCAGGTGCGGCGCTATGATGTCGAGGCCCTCCTGGGTGATATAGCCGTTGGTGACGAACACCGTGTAGAGGTCATTCTCATGGCAGAGCTTGCAGCCGTCGAGGGCGTACTCCAGCCAGATGGTTGGCTCGTTATAGGTCCAGGCTACTCCCGAGCAATTGTTCTGTTGGGCGATGCGTGGCAGGTTCTCGACCGGCAGGCCGCGCATCTCATCGCCGTCCTCGACGGCGTCGGCGTGAGCTATCTGCCAGTTCTGGCAGTGCTTGCAGCGCATGTTGCAGCCCAGCGTGCCTAGCGACAGCACCAGGGTCCCGGGATGGAAATGGAAGAGCGGCTTCTTCTCGATTGGGTCGGCCGCTACCGAGACGACCTTGTCATAGATGAGGGTGCAGCACTTGCCTTCGATATTCTGCCTGGTCTTGCAGATGCCCAGCTTGCCTTCGCCGATCACGCACATGCGCGGGCAGAGCCGGCATTGCACCTTGCCGCCCGGGCGTGGTTCCCAGAGTAAGCCTTCGCGCGGTTTTGCTTCCATGCTGGCGAGCTTCCCGCTAGGGTGTTTTTCCAAACTCGGCACGCAGTTTTTCGATGCCCTCATCCATTGCGGCTACGATTCCGTCGAATAGTTCGCGGTTGGCCGCGGTGATGCATGACATCTGAAAGGAATGGTCCGAGCCGAGCAGCAGGCGCCCCTCGAGCGGGTTCCCCCAGCCGTCGCCGAAGATAGCTCCGGCCTCGCGGGCGATTATCCCGGCCGCGGCCAGATCGTGGGGGGAATTGTTGAGCACCGCCCCCTTGCCCACCGCCTCGAAAAGCTGTCTGACTTCAGGCACGTCGTCGATCATGCGCGGACCGATGTCGATATAGGCGTCGAGCTGTCCGGTGAGCACGCGCGTGATGGAATAAGTAGCGCTGCCCAGGTCGAAGACGGCGCCGTCGACCGAGGAGATGTCGACCAGGTCGCCCATGGTCTCGATCAGGGCCCGGGCGGGACGGCCGCGAAAGCCGATGGTCCAGAAGAGTTTCGACAGGTCGGTGTTCTCGGACAGGATGACCGGCACCGGCTCGCCGGCGGCAGTCCTGATGGTGACCCCCTCGCCACGCGCGGCGGTGAAAGTCGTGCCGCTCTTGATCTCGGTGAGACAGCCGAAGACGACGTCGCCCATGGTCGGCGCCGCGGTCATATCAGCTGCGGCAACCGAGACCATCGCGCACTCGAGCCCGGCGGCTGCCGGACGGGTGCCGTCGACGGGATCGATGATGAGCACGTGCTCCGGTTCGCCCGCGCCAAAACCGAGCAGACCCTTGTCCTCGGTATAGACCGCGACGTTGGCGCCGCTATCTTCGAGATAATCGACCAGGAAGTCTTCGGCGAGCTCGTCGATGCCGAAGGTCACGTCGCCGCCCACGGCGGTGCCGGCGTGCGTGCGCGCGTCAGCCTTACCGATCTGCGGCAGCACGATCTCACGCAGCGCACCACATAGATCGGCGGCGAGTTCCTTTATATCGACGGATGCCTTGCTCACAAGCGGTAAGTATAGCGGAAAAACGGTTCCTGGTTCATTGTTCCTGGTTCCTGGTTTTAAGGAACGGGAATATTATTTCCTCGAGTTCGGCCGTGCCTTTGCGGGCGAGGTTGCGCGCATTTTCCAGAACGGCTGGTTCGGTGACAGGCGGCTCGTCGCCGGTCAAGGTCAGGGGAACCTCGTTGTCGGCGTACCGGCCGCAGAGCTCGCGCCAGCTCTCAGGCAGCGGCTCCGGAAGCTCGGCATCCGCCATCTCGGCCATCAGGTGGGTCCAGGCGCGGGGCACGACCGTATAAGCCTGGTAGCCGCCACCTCCCGAGCCGAGCCAGCGACCGCCGCAAACCTCGTGGACGAGTTCATGCAACCGGCCCCCCAGCGCCGCAAAACCACCGAGCGAGTAGCCCAGATGTGTGAGCGGGTCGCTCCAGTGGCCGTCGCAACCGTCCTGGGTGATTATGATATCGGGATGAAAGGCTTTCGCCAGCGGCGGCACCAGGGCGTCATAAGCTTCGAGCAGGATGTCATCGGTGGTCTCGGGCGCCAGTGGCAGATTGACCGCGAAACCGCGCGCCTCGCCGGCTCCGGTCTCGTTGGTGAAGCCGCTGCCCGGGAAAAGATACATGCCCGATTCGTGGAAAGAGACGGTCATCACGTCGGGGTCGTCGTAGAACGCCGCCTGGACGCCGTCCCCGTGATGGGCGTCGAAATCGAGATAGAGCACGCGGGCGCCGTATGCGCGCTTGAGCCAGGCAGCCGCCAGTGCCACATCGTTATAAACGCAGAAACCCGACGCCTGGGCCCGCTGCGCATGGTGCAGACCGCCCCCGATGTGGAAGACGTGGTCGCGCTCGCCCTCCATGATCAGCCGCGCCGCCTCAAGCGCGCCTCCGGCGATGGTAGCTGAGGCTTCGTGCATGTGCGGAAAGACGGGATTATCGCCGGTGCCGAGACCCCACCCGGGGGCGTATGTCTGAGCCGCTTGAGGATCGCTCAGCTCGCGCACCTTGTCGATGTATGCCTGGTCGTGGACCAGCCCCAGCTCCGCGTCCGTGGCCATCCTTGGCTCGATGATGCCCACTCCGGCGCTCTGCGGCAGACCGTAAGCCTTGATGAGCTCAGCCGTCAGCTGCAGCCTCACCGGCTTCAGGGGATGCCAGGGGCTGAAGTTGTAGCCCATGTAGCTGTCGCTGTAGATGAGGGCAGCGTTTCCGGTCATTGCAGGCTAATACTACCACGGCTTTCCGGGCGGAAAACGACGGGGGCCGCACCTTTCGGTGCGGCCCCCGTTTCTGCCTTGCTGATCGGCTTGCCCTACTGGGGCGGGCCTGCCTGCAGGCATCCTTACATGTGCCGTTATAGATTAGACTGTGCCGGTTTCTATTGGATTCACATCCGGCCTTATTTATTCCCGTATGTTCTTATTAGTCCCTGGTCAGCTGGTTGCTAAACCCGGTCGGGGCGCTTGGCGAGCTCTACCTCGGCTTCACGCGTATCGCCGCCACGATGATAAGTCACCTTGATCTTGTCGCCCGGATGATGCTGGGCCATGAAACCGGACACGTTCTCCATCGAGGTCATTGTCTGGCCGTCGATGGCCGTGATGACATCGCCTTTCTGGATCCCGGCCTTGTCCGCGGGCGCGCCTGAAACGACCTCGGTTATCAGGGCACCCTGATCCACACTCAGATTCTCCTGTTTGGCGACGTCCTGGTCGACCGTCTGACCCACTACTCCCAGCCAGGCGTATTCCACGGAGCCCTTGGAGATGATCTGCTCCATCGCCTGCTTGGCGGTGTTGATCGGCACGGCGAATCCCACACCCTCCGAACCACCGCTGCTCGACGCGATCTGCTCGTTCAGGCCGATCACTTCACCGCGGGCATTGATCAGGGGTCCGCCGCTATTGCCCGGGTTGATGGCTGCATCGGTCTGCAACGCGTTCTGGATGGAGAAACCGGTCGAAGGCGACTCGACCGTACGCTTGGTGGCGCTGACTATACCGGACGTAATGGTGCTGGCATACTCGAAGGGGCTACCGATGGCAACCACAGGTTCGCCCACCGTCACCTTGTCTGAATCGCCCAGCGGAATCGGCGCAAGGTCAAGCCCCTGGGGGTCGACCTTGATGACCGCGATGTCGCTGCTGGTCAGGTCGTAACCGACTATGGTGGCCTTGGCCTTCTTGCCGTTTTTGAAGTTGACTTCGATGTCCGTAGCCTGCTGGGCCGTGGCTGACTGGCTCGAGTCGCCGGTGACGACGTGAGCATTGGTCATGATGTAGCCGTCCGTCGAGGCCACAAAACCGGAACCGACGCCCTGCTCCGGCTCCGCGGAGCGGAACAGATTGGATTGTCCCGGGAACGTGGATACGATCTGTACCACGGAGTCGGCGTATTTTTGATAGATCTGCTCGGGGCTGATAGCGCCGCCGGATGGCGCCGGCGCCGCGGTGAACTGGGTCTCGGAAGATGTGGAGGGGATTGTGACGGTGGTCTGGGTCTCGCCCAGCCCCCCGACGTGTACGATGAACGCCAGCCAAAGCAGCAGTGCTGCCCCCAGTGCGCCGGCGATTATGCTCGAAGTAGTATTTAAGATCCTGTTCACACGCCCTCCTGTCCTTTCCTGTCCTTGAAACACGTCGGGTGGCCACCAAGCCACCCGACATTTAAAAATATTTCGTGTCCCTGACCCAGACCCAGACCGTTGCCTTACTAACTCAACCTTTCTCATTATACCCACGTAGGCAGAAAGGCCAACGGAGAACGGGTTAAGGGAAGTTAACTTATGTTAAACAGCCTTTTGAAGCTTTTTAGAAGGCGAAGATTTGCAGGCAGTTCCCCTCGTTAGAGACAAGCGTCAAGAACCACGAGCGTCGGGTATAACCGGAAAAACGGATTATTCAGCCTTGTTACTATTCAACACCTTTAGCTATCGATAGGCTCGGCACTAAGATCCGTGCTTAGTAAATTCTTGAAGCTATCCAATGGATGAAGATAGATCGGCTCACGAAAACCCTCATTTTTTTGTCGTGCGCCACAGACGGTACAGATCGTCGGTGGAAACGGACGCAACGGGTCAAGGAATTCAGATCTAGCTTTCATACAGTGACATATGATGAATCCATGATTCTTTTCGTTTGGCATATCCCCTCCTCTCTCACACTAACAACAATAGAGATATCGGGGTGGATGCGTAAAGCCGCAGACGGATTTGAAAGATACGGAGCCCAAGGTCCGCTGGGAGCAAGACTTGAAAAATAGGGGAGTTAGATTTCCGACACATATGCCACCCAACCTCAGTAAGATCCACCGCCTTGTCTCGCCCGCTCGAAAGAGGGGGCGTTTTATTTCTCTGGCTTATTGAGGAAACGTAACCACTTTCGTTCATAGTCTATGGGGGTGTACATCCGGTCAACAATCAATCTGGCAATAAAGAAAGTTTCGGTAAGGGTTGCTGGAGCAAGAATGACAAAAATTGGTTGGAGATCAGATAGTTTATCAGCTGAAATAGACCAAATTACAAAAATTGCAATCGCAGCATGTTGAAGAATGAGCAGAAACCCAAAAAAGATCGCCGATATCCACTTCATATGATACTGAAGCCTAATATCGGACAATTCGAACTTAAGGAGCTTCTTGAGATCTCTTACAGTTGGTCTGGCTTCGCTAGTTCCGAAGCCAGGTATTGACTCAAAATCAAAAATTTCCCGTGGAAGTTCCGGATTTAAGGGAGGCTCTTGGGGCGTTTCTCCAATGTCGTCGGTCAAAGGCCTATATTAGGCGGAGGTTTTTCAGTCGATAGTACATTGCCGATTTTGAAACCCCAAATACTCGTGCCAAACCGTCAACATCATGGCCGTCCCATAGTTTCTTGACGGCTTCCCTTGGCATCAATAATGAAGCTGCAAACCAGTTTGCCTCTGTTTCCTGTTTTGCCAAGTCGGGGTTGTCGAATTGCCACATATAGTTGCGATAAAAGAGCTCCGTATTTACCTCTTGGTGCAATTTGAAGTGACCAATTTCATGAGCCACGGTGAAGGCTTGTCTTTCTTGTGTGTCCTTATTTGAAATAAAAATCGTTGAGCTATTACGATCGAAGGCCCCAGAAACATTTTGGTAATGCTCATCTTCCCCAAAGTCGCCGATCTTCAGGGTAAGAGCAAGCCTGTCAAGAATGACGTTAAGGTCAACAGGCAACCCAAGAAAATCGATACTACCAAATGATTGAATAATGACTTCCTCTGCCGCTTCTTCGGCTCGGCTTATTTGCGTATCAGTAAGCATCCTGATTCCTTTAGATTAGTGATAAGAGTCGAAGAGGTCCTCATTAGTACACGCGCCCATGCCAACCTCCCACCAGGTTGTATTGCATTAGGAACTGCAACATCCTATTAGAGTATAACGCGTATGTCACGCTAAGTTCCTGATGCAATTTACCTATATATTCGTCCTATAGCTCTGAATCCTGTTTTTTTCATCCCTCCTCATCAACTATGGCCATAGTGCCATGCAATCAATACCATGGTCATGTAAAAAATCGAGCGGAGAATAGCAATACATCGGTTCAAGTGAGCAGATGCATGATTCATAATTTCGCATCGCTGGGACTACTCTTGCCTCGTAAACAATTCTTTTTTTGCGGCCAACGATATTGCGTTATTCTACGATATTATTGGCGCCCGGCCATCGTCCAAAAGTATGAATCGATTTCTTGAAAAGTTGTAACTTGACAAGATGAACGACGTTTTCCAGAAATATATGCGGTTAGATTGTGTTAGCCGGGGTCGGAATTCTGAGAGCTTGCTAAGTATAACCGCTCTTCTTAAACACGGGGCGAGAAGAGATGATGTAGTGGGTGCATCATGGTATCATCAAAAAGCTCAACGATACAACTAGGAGGTAGGGATATGGAGAGCGGCGCCGACACGGGAGAAATGCCTCGTTGTTATGTTCACCCAGAACTCCTCGCTGGCGGATTTTGTGTTTCGTGCGGCAAGCCGATCTGCCCAAACTGTGCCGTCGATGTCGCGGGAAAAAACAATTGTAAGAATTGCCTAGTCGAAAAGGCGTCTGCACCGGCGAGATCAACCGAGCGAAACTTCAACGTCAGCAAACGACAGTTAGTAGGTCTCACCGGGTCCACTCTTTTATTTCTGGGCGTATTTACTCCGATCGTCAGTCTTCCAATCGTAGGCAGTGTGAATTATTTCAATAACGGCAAGGGCGACGGTATTTTCATATTGGCCTTCGCACTTATTTCCATAGCCTTGATATACAAGGAGAAATTCAAAGGTCTGTGGATTACAGGCCTGGGCTCTGCAGGCATAATGGCTTACACCTTCTATAATGTGGAAAGCGCCATTTCTAAAGCTCAAAGTGAACTTTCAGATAATCCATTCGCCGCGCTCGTGAATATTCAGCTCCAGTGGGGTTGGGCGCTATTAGCGAGTGGCGCCATCCTCTTGCTGGCAACTGCTATTGTCAACGATGCACCTGAGCAGAGCGCGAAGGTATAAAAAGCAGTTAAAGGACCGAATCCAGTCGGCCTACTTTAACCGGTTGCGGCCGGGCGAGCGGGTTCGGCCACCGGCTCCCCGGGAAGGGTCACGGTGAAAACGGTGCCGTCGCCGGAAGATTGTACCTCGATAGTGCCGTTCATCAGCTTGACCAGCTCGTGCGCGATGGAGAGGCCCAGGCCTGTCCCCCGTATGCGGCCCGCCGCCTTGCCGCGGTAAAAGCGCTCGAATATCCGGTTGAGCTCGCGGGCGGGTATGCCTGGGCCGTGGTCGGTCACGGTGAAGCTGACGCTCTTGCCGTTATGGTTGCCGCCCACCTCGACGATGGCGCCGGCCGGCGAATACTTCAGCGCGTTGTCGATCAGGATGCGGATCAGCTGAGCCGTGCGGTCCGGATCGCAGACCGCGACCAGCCCGTCAGGCAGCGCCTTCATGTCGACCCGCGAATCGTGTGAGACGGAATATGCAGTGAACTCCCGCGCCACCATCTCCACCAGATCCTTGAGCTCGACCTTGCTGGTCCGCACATCGATAGCGCCGGAATCCATCTGCGACAGGTCAAGCAGTTTGCGGGCCAGGTCGGCCAACCGGTCAACCTGCTCACGCATGGTGCCCACGAATTCTTCCTTGGTGGCCTCATCCACATCCTCGTCCTGCAGTAGCTCCAGAAAGCCGCCGAGTGAGAAAAGCGGCGTCTTAAGTTCATGCGAAGCGTTGGCTATGAAGTCGCGGCGCGATTTCTCCAGCTTGACCTCCTGGCTTACGTCCCTTAGCACCAGCAGCGAGGCCAGTTCCGCCTGATCCTTGAGGAAAGAGCTGTGCACCTGTAGGGCCCTGTCGCCGGGAAGCATGAAAGTATCCTCACGATTGGGGCTCTCCGGGCTCATGGACCGCCAGAGATCGTGGATCTCGCCCGGCAGGCAGACATCGAGCGGGCAGGGCGCGTCGATCTTCCGTCCCAGCAGGTTCTCGGCAGCCGGATTGACCACGATGATGTTGCCGTCGGTATCGATGCCCAGCACGCCCTCGCTAAGATCGTCGAGCAGCACTTTGGCGCGACGCTTCTCGTCGTCAACTGCCTGGAAAGCGGCGCCCAGTTTGTCACCCATCTCGTTGAAAGTCATCGCCAGCTGCCCCAGCTCATCCTGCGAATAGACCGGCACCTTGCTGCTGAAATCGCCATCGGCTATCTGCACGGCGCCCGACTCGATGCGCCGGATGCGCCGCGAGAGGATGAAGGAAACGATATAGATCACGACCACAGCGACTATCAGGGCGGCGCCGGCCGCAACCGCCATGAGAACCTTGACCAGGTTGGCCGCAGTTTCCACGTCCTTCATCGATGCCGAGACCACGATGGCCGCCACAGCGCGGTTGCCCTGATAGACCGGGACTGCAGCCATGGCAAAATTGCTGCCGCCGATGGAGGATACGGTGGTGACATGGCTGCCGCTGGAGATGGCCACGTTGGCGATATTGTAGTCGCCGGAGTCGAAGCCCTGCCCCAGGTGCGAATCTGAAAGCAGCGCCCCGGAAGAATCAAGCGCCAGGATGCGGGCGTCTGCGACCCGCTCCGCGAACTGCTGCGTGATCAGGTCGAGGTAGATGCGCGAGGCCCCCTGATTGACGGCCTGCAGATAGTTCTCGGAATACAGCGTTGCGTAATCGTCCAGATTGCGCAGCTTCTGATCGGTGAGGCGGCTCTCCAGCTGCGGCACCACAACGATGGCGATGATGCCGACGGCGAAGACGAAGACCGAGAAGAAGACGATGGACAGCTTGACAGCCAAGCTGAGGTGGAATCTGTTTCTGAATGGCATTCTCATCACGGGCCGTATCGGCCCCGGTTCACATGTCCCTGAACTTGTACCCGGCGCCGCGGACCGTGAAGATGAACTCCGGGTCGTGGGCATCAGGTTCTATCTTTTCCCGCAGATGGCGGATATGCACATCCACCGTGCGCGGGTCCCTGAATTCTGCGTCGCCCCACACCAGCTGCAGGAGCGAATCACGTCCGAACACCCGGCCGGGATGGCTTACCAGCGTCTTGAGCAGCTCGAACTCCTTGTATGTCAGGTCGACTTTCTCATCCGACACAAAAACGTTCCGCTTGAGAAAATCGATGCGCAGGTGATCGATCTCGAGCACTTCGCGGGCCGCCTCGTTGGGCTGGTGTAACATCTGGGCGCGCCGGAGCTGTGCTTTCACGCGGCTGCGGAACTCGCGGATGCTGAAAGGTTTGGTGATGTAGTCGTCGGCGCCTATCTCCAGCCCCAGCACCTTGTCGAACTCGTCTGATTTGGCGGTCAGCATGATGATGGGGACCGTGCTTTCGGAGCGAATTATGCGGCAGACGTCGGTGCCGTCCATGCCGGGCAACATGATATCGAGTACGACCAGGTCGAAGGGCTGTTCCCGAAATTTCTCCAGCGCCGTCTCGCCGTCCATGGCCTGGACGATCTCGTAGCCCTCTTTCTCCAGGGGGAAAGTGAGCAGTTTCTGGATGGCTTCCTCGTCATCGACAAGCAATATTCGCAGCGGCCTGTTCTCGTTCAACCCCCGACCTCCTCGGATTCAGGCGTGAGCAGGGGCCGCACGCGGAAATCCGCGCCCATCTTCTCGGCTATACTTCGACAGGCCTCGATGTCCACCTCTGGCAGATCCACAACTGATAGCGTCACTTTCATTCCTTCCCTCAGGCAGTCCTCGGCGAATTTGAGCACCGCCCGGTAGGCCTTGCTGAACATCGGCCTGCATAATTGATTGTAGACTTCGGCATTCTGCGCCACAAGGCTGATCGAGACCGCGCCCAGTCCCGCCGACGCCAACTCCCGGGCGACTTCCCGGGCTGGATGAAGCAGTTGCCCGTGTCCGTTGGTGTCCAGCCGCGAGGGGATGCGCCTGACTTTCAGCCATTCGCAAACAGCCAGGATTTCGTCGAGCCTCATGGTCGGTTCGCCGAAACCGACGAAAACGACCTCGTCGGCGGGGCCATCGAGGAAAGCCAGCTCGAGCTCCCGCAGGATGTCCTCGATTGCGGGCTCATGCTCCAGCTTCAGGTTGAATCCCCTGAAAGTGTCGGTGAATTTCGCCAGACAGAAAGCGCAGTCCGACGAACAACGGTTCGTGATGTTCAGATAGAGGCTGTTTTTTATGCGATAGACGATAGTCATGATGATTCCCTCAGGTACCAGCCGGGAAACCGGGCCTCAGGTCAGACCGCGTTCCCGCAGCCAGATAAGTCCTTCATAGGCTTTGTGCCTGGGCATCTCGAAGGTGATGGTGACCATTTGCGGCAACTCTTTCAGCGCCCGGATGATGGGCGCAAAGTCGATCCGGCCTTCGCCCAGCGGCAGATGCAGATCCTCGTGATAGGTGTTACCGCCGACATTGTCGTGTATGTGGATGTGCCCTATTCTCTCGGGGAACGCCTCGATAAAACCGAGGGACTTGTTCTCGTCGCTCAGAAGCTCGCTGTGACCGATGTCCACGGTAAGAAGAACTCCCGGATGTGCGTCCAGCACCTCCTGCATGTCCTCCGGATCCTCGCTGGTGTTCTCGCAGGAGATGGCGGCGCCATAGTCTTCGGCGAGGGCAGCCAGAACACCGATCTCCCTCAGCTTGAGCTCTATCTTCTCCGGCGTATTCGAGCGGGGCGCCAGGATCGGATGTATGGTGATGGTCCTGGGGCGGAAACGCTCCGCGTAGCCGACCGCCTCGCTGATGCCCTGCATGCCTTCGTCATTATCGACCCTCAGGTCGGGCGCGTGCGCAGTGAAAAACATTCCGGCGCGCTTCGCCGCCGCCAGCATCTGGCGCTCTTCTTTCCGGATCTTGTCGATCTCGTTGAGATTGAGGTCGGCGAAGTCGAAACCGTGGGCGGCGAGGAAGGTTATGCCTTCGAGGCCGGCGGCCTGGCCGCCGAATCTGAGGTTACTCATGGTTGTCTGCCATATTCACGCAATATCCATGAATTATTGTAGCTGCATAAGGGGGGCGGGAGCAAAACTGGACCGGGTTCTCAAATAATAGCTCTGAGGTTCCGATATCTATATTGAAAGCGTATATCTGTGAAGACTTGAGAAAAATGTTTCCCGTTGACGTCAAAGAACTTACGCTGAAGAACCGCGCGCTGCACGCCCGCCGCCTTGAGCAGATCAAGAGATCGATCGAGAGCCGCAATTACCAGATAGACGCGGTTCTTGTCGCTAACGACATGATCCACGAGGCGTTTTCGATGGAAACGGCCCGGCGGCTGGCGGACCAGGAATAGCAGTCAGGATTCGGGCCGGAGCCAATCCGGCCCCTTTAACACCCCGGTCAGGGCAGCAGGGCCGTCCGCAGCATCTTCTCAACCAGCTGTTCGTACTCGATATCGGCTGCTTTTGCCTGCGCGGGAAAATCCGACGTCTCTGTCATTCCGGGCAGGGTATTGATCTCGGTCAGTTGTGGAACCCCTTCGGCGTCGATGATGAAATCCACGCGGCTGAAACCACGGCAGCCCAGTGCATCGAACACATCGAGGGCCAGCTCCTGGGCCCGGGTGGCCACATGCTTCGGTATCTCAGCCGGCACGATGAATTCAGTCGCGCCATGATCGTATTTAGCTTCGAAGTCGTAGAAATCCGCCGAGGGCTTAAGCTGCAGGACGGGCATCACTGTGGTCGTCCGCCGGGTCTCGAGTAACCCCACGGTGATCTCCTCACCCTCGACGTATTCCTCGGCCATTGCGCAACCGAAATCGCGGAACGTCTCCGAGACCACGTCATGGAGCCTGTCGGGATCGCTGACCTTGATCACTCCTAGACTGGAGCCTTCCTCGCAAGGCTTCACCATCAGCGGAAACCGCAGATTGTTGATGGCATGCGCGCAGGCGTCCCCAAGGTCCTGGCTGCCATCGAAGATTTCGAAGGCCGCGGTAGGAATGCCATGGAACATGGCGATCTGCTTGGTGCGAACCTTGTTCATGCCCAGCGCGCTCGCGAGCACCCGCGAGCCCGTGTAGGGAATGTCCATTATCTCCAGCAGGCCCTGGATGGTGCCGTCCTCGCCGAACTTGCCGTGCAGGGCCAGGAAGGCAGCTTCGATCCCCTCCTGCCTGAGGGTTTCTGCGATGTTGCGATCGACATCGATGCCGACGGCGTCGTATCTCAGCGACTTGAGCGCCGCCAGGCAGCCGGCGCCAGATCTCAACGAGACCTCCCGTTCCCGGGAGAACCCGCCCATGAGAACGCCGATGCGGCTTGGTTTTAGTACCTGGTCAGTCATATCGAATGCTGGTCATTATACCCCATGCCCGGATTAAACGGACATCCGTTCCCGGAAACCTCCAGTCTGCGCGCCGCGAAATCGAAATAGGAAACATAGGAAACGTACGTCCCTAACCTGTAAATTGGTATATACTCACGGCGGCGGCGATGGGTCCGCCAGACCGTCCCCCGGGAGGGATAATCACACCGAAAACCAAGAAAGTCCTGCGGTTGGCCGCGCAGATCCTGATAATCGGCCTGGTCTTTTATTTCCTGTTTTCAAAGGTCTCCGAAGGATGGAGCGGCATCACCTCGGTCGACTGGAACTTTCAGATCCGCTGGCTGATTGCATCGCTTCTGCTCATGTCCGCGCTCTACTTGGGACACTCGGTCGGCTGGATAATCATCCTGAAGGATTTCGGTTACCCCATTCCCCTGCTGCCGGGCATGTACGTCTGGTTCAAGTCGCTGATGGCCCGTTACGTCCCCGGCAATGTGCTTATGGTCATGGGCCGGGTGATGATGGTTCAGCCTTACGGCGTTCCCAAACGGGTATCGCTGACCAGCGTAGCCTATGAACAGGCGCTGCTAGCGGCATCGGCGGTCACGGCAATCGCCGTGGTGCTGCCGCTCTGGCCGGAGCTTCAGGACGTCTCCCAACTCATCTGGCTGGTGCTGATTGTGCCGCCGATCGCTATTTTTTGCCTGCATCCGTCGATTCTCGGACGGTTGGGCAATTTCGTATTCCGCAAGCTGGGGCGGGACACAATCGAGGAATTCCTGCCTTTCAGGTCGGTGATCTGGATGTTCTTTTATTACTGCGTCTTCTGGATCGTGGCAGGCCTGGGGCTCTTCGCCATGGTCCGCACCGTGACCGAGATCGGGGTGACCGACCTGCCCATCGTGATCGCGAGCACCCCCCTCGCCTGGCTCGTATCTGTCATTGTCTTTATTCTGCCGAGCGGCCTGGGCGTACGCGAAGGTGTTTACGCATTTACCCTGGGTTTCGCTTTCAAGGATAAGTATCCTGACAATTACAACGACATGGCGATCCTGTTCGCTCTGGTGATCCGGTTCTGGCAGACGCTGGTGGAGGTGGGGCTGGTGGCGATCGTCATGGGAATGGTCAAGATCCGCCATATCAAGATCAGGGCGGCGGCCACCGCCGAAAGCCTGGAGGGTGAGGACGCCACACCGTGACGATGCCCGACGGCCGGCTGGCGCTGACGTTACCTGGCCGCCGTTACGGCCTTTGGCCGGCGCGCCCTGTGATATAATTTTTTTGCAGAATCTGCCGCGCCCGCGGCGGTAAAAGAGGAGGAAACGATGTTTTATTGGGGCAATCCAATCTTCTTCACCAGCATGCTGGTGCTGATTCCGGGAGTTCTGCTCTCGTTATACGCGCAGCTCAAGGTGAAGAGTACATACAAGGAATATTCGCGCCAGCAGGCGTCAAGCGGCGTCACCGGCGCACAGGCAAGCCGGCGGCTGCTCGATCAGGCCGGGCTCACTGACGTCCAGATCGAGGAGATACCCGGCCAGCTCACGGATCACTACGATCCCCGCACCCGGGTACTGAGGCTGAGCCAGGATGTGGCGCGCGGCGGTTCGCTGGCCGCAATCGGCGTAGCAGCCCACGAAACGGGCCACGCCATACAGGACTCCAAGGGCTACGTTCCCATGAAGATCCGCGCCGCGGTGGTGCCGGCGGCTTCTTTCGGCTCCAGTCTCGGCCCGATGATCTTTTTCATGGGCCTGATATTCTCGAGCTTCCGGCCGCTGATGACCATCGGCATCGTCCTGTTCACAGCCGCCGTGATCTTCCAGATAGTGACCCTGCCGGTCGAGTTCGATGCCTCTTCGCGCGCGATGGCGCTGCTGCAGAGCAACGGCCTGGTAGTCGGGGGCGAGGCCAAGGGAGCGCGCAAGGTACTCACCGCGGCGGCGCTCACGTATGTGGCGGCGGCACTGCTGGCTATCCTGTCGCTCGTGCGCATGGTCCTGATAAGCCGGAATAGTTGACAGTCCGCCCGTGAAGATACTGATCACGGGCATCACCGGTTTTGCCGGCAGCCATCTGTCGCATTATCTGAGCTCTATCGAGGGCGTCAAGGTTGCGGGCCTGGACCTGGCCGCCGCCGGCGACGCATTCCTCGATCTTTTCCCGGGCAAGCCTCCCGCGGTCCACTGCTGCGACCTGGCAGACGCCGATTCGCTGTCGCAGGTCGTCAAGAGGGAACGGCCCGATGCTGTCGTGCACCTGGCCGCCCGCGCTCAGGTGGCGGGAGCCTGGCAGTCGGCGCCGGCGATCCTGCAGACCAACATCGTCTGCACCCAGGTGCTCATGCAGACCCTGCATGAACTGGTTCCCGGCGCCCGGGTGCTGCTAGTCAGCTCCAGCGAGGTGTACGGCAAGGTCGACCAGGACCGGCTGCCCGCCGATGAGAGCAGCCCCCTCAAGCCCAACAATCCCTATTCCGTGAGCAAGGTGGCGCAGGAATATGATGCGCTCCAATATTTCGAGGCCTTCGGCGCCCCGGTGATAATCGCCAGGCCCTTCAACCATATCGGTCCGCGGCAGGTGGGCAACTTCGTGGTGCCGGCGTTCGCCCGTCAGCTCGCCGAGATCGAAGCCGGGGTGAGAGAACCTGTCATGCAGGTCGGCAACCTCGATTCCCGGCGCGATTTCACCGATGTCCGCGATATCGTCAGGGCATACAATTTGTTGCTGACTCGCGGTGAGCCCGGTGAATCGTATAATATTGCCTCGGGCAGCGCCCTGACGATCAGGGAGATACTGGAACGGCTGCTTGAACTCTCGACGGCGAAGCCCGAGATAGAGAACATACCGGAGCTGATGCGTCCTTCCGACACCCCCGTGGTGGTCGGCGACGCCGGCAAGCTCCGGTCGCTGGGAGACTGGCAGCCGCGGGTGGCGATCGAGCAGAGCCTCGCGGACACGCTCGAGTACTGGCGCGAACAGGTGAAGATCCAACAGAAAGGACAAAATGACTAAGTCAGCCTTGATCACCGGCATCACCGGTCAGGATGGTTCCTACCTGGCGGAGTTCCTGCTGGAGAAGGGGTACAACGTTTTCGGCATGGTGCGCCGTTCGAGCACCGAGAATTTCGAGCGCATCAGCCACCTGCGCGACAAGGTGACCCTGATACAGGCCGACCTGCTCGACCAGATGTCCCTGATAGCCGCCATCAGCGAATCCCAGCCCGACGAGATCTACAACCTGGCGGCGCAGAGCTTCGTGCCGACCTCATGGACCAAGCCTGTCCTCACCGCCGAATTCACGGCCCTGGGAGTCACCCGGATGCTCGAGGCCATGCGCCTTTCCAAGAGCGACGCCCGTTTCTACCAGGCTTCCTCTTCGGAGATGTTCGGCAAGGTCGCCGAGGTGCCGCAGACAGAGAAGACGCCTTTCCATCCCCGCAGCCCTTACGGAGTAGCGAAGGTCTACGGTCATTTCATCACCGTCAACTATCGCGAGAGCTACGACCTCTACGCCTGCTCGGGAATCCTCTTCAACCACGAATC
>Ga0172371_10000462_pt1 | contig 62325 bp, 50 predicted proteins | sample Lak12m_FD_114543 | JGI IMG/M metagenome (GOLD analysis project Ga0172371, IMG submission 114543) | Freshwater microbial communities from Kabuno Bay, South-Kivu, Congo - kab_022012_12m | ecosystem: Environmental > Aquatic > Freshwater > Lake | place: Democratic Republic of the Congo: South-Kivu... | reverse complement strand
ATTACTACACCTGGCCCGCCGCAGGAGTTCTCAAGCAATGATGATCCGAACGGTGTAGGCAATGGCGTCGGCGGTGACATGGATACGCCGGTAGTTCCTTTCGCCGTTGTCATGACAAGAAGCCCCGTAATAATAAAGGGTTTGTATGGTAACCGGACAAAGGGCGGCCGCCAGCTTGCCTTGAAAATGTACGGCGGCGGCGGCGGCGGTGGCGGCGGACTTACCGAAGGCGCGGTATTACGGGCCCTGCGGTGGCTCAAGAAGAACCAGAATGCCGATGGTTCGTGGAACAAGACCAAGCCGGCAATGACAGGCCTGGCGCTTCTTACTTACCTTGCCCACGGCGAGACCCCCTCTTCCCCGGAATTCGGCGCCACGGTCGAGAAAGCCATCAAGTGGTTCATTGATAACCAGGAACCCGATGGTCATTTCAGGGGACGTGATGCTCATGATTATTCCCATCCAATTGCCACGTATGCTCTTTCCGAAGCTTACGGAATGACAAAACATCCGCTTGTAAAAACGGCGGCAGAGAAGGCCCTTGATATTGTCATCAAAGGCCAGCATGCGAGCGGCGGCTGGAACTATAATTGTGATGCTTCAACTCGTGATGATACTTCCTACATGGGCTGGTGCGCACAGTCGCTGAAAGCGGCCAAGATGGCTGGATTGGAAAATGCGGGACTGGCCGAGGCGATGCACAAAGCAATTCTAGGGTTCAAGAAGAACTCTGCTCCGAGTGGAGGGTTTGGTTATACAGGCCCTGGAGAAGGTGGTCTTACGGGTGTTGGCGTGTTGTGCATGCAGCTGCTTGGCGCATCACGTGAAATGGAATGCCGTAATGGTGTTGTATGGTTGGAAAAACAAGCTTCGTTTGACTGGGACAAGCCTTGGCTTGGTGCCTCCATTTACTACTGGTACTATGCGACGCAGACGAAATTCCATTGCGGCGGGGATATCTGGAAGAAGTGGAATGCACAATTTGCACCCCAGCTCATAAAGAACCAGCAGATCGAAAAAGCCGCAATAGACGGTCCTAAGGGAAAGAAATTTGATATTGGCTGGTGGGAAGGACCGAAAGCCAATAATGCGCACAGCGACGGCCTTGTAATGGATACAACCCTCTGCACGCTGCAGCTCGAAGTTTACTACAGATATCTGCCGACTTTCCAGCCGCCGGCAGCGGAAGGCGAAGAAAAGAAAGTTGACAGCAACGACATCGAAATAAAAGTTGCTCCAGCAGCGCCTGCAAAATAAAGTTCTGCGAAGCAACACTGGCAGTTTCTCGACAGAAACATCTTCCGGGTTATTCTATTCCTGAAATTTCCCTGATCTTCTTCTTATTTCTGAAACGCATATTGTATTAGCGTCAAAAAGCTCATGCAATATTTGGGCTAGAGCGGTTTAGAATATTCTGTAGCCGCGTCAAAGTTGCATAACCGACAGGATCATTATGTGATGGTGGGGCGCGCAGCCCGCCTACATCGCTACACGAAGTGTTGCGGGCAGGTCCCTTGCGCGCCGAAGTGCGGCGGTGAAGGGACTCACCGCCCTACCAAGAAAGAGAAATGGTACAACGGCTATAGTTCTATTTAAACCGCTCTAATTATTTCATTCCGCAAACGTCTATAAGGTTGGAGAGACGCCACATACTGAAGGAGGCGCCAGACGATCATCATAGGAGGAAGGCCATGAATAATCTTGCGGAACTCCTGGAAAGCGTGCCTTTAAGAGAACAATGGCAGCGGGTGATGATCGGACTTCATGCGCCAAAGGATTCAGGGGAACATGCTTACGCGGTCTTCCTGATCAAGCACTTTTTCGGGCCTTCAGTAATCTCAATAACCGGGAGCGTCGTAATTCTCGCCGGCGCCCTGATTGTGAATTTCGGCATTGAAGAGAAACCAATAGACCTGGACCGTGGAGTTGTGGAGCTGGTTCCGGATCAGAAGCCAATAGAGCTGGACCCTCCCGCGCCGGTAGAACCTGAGCCCCGGCAACGACCTGTTGTCACCCAGAATGAAGAGCAGGATGAGAATCCGACGTCATCCACCGAACCTGATAATCAGGATAAATATTCAGGACCAGTTAATCCGTTTGCAGAAAAGGAAGGAGATGGCGGCACCCGGGATGGTTTAAAAGATTCAATCGAAGACAGGTTCATTGATACGCGGCCGATTATGACCCAGAGCAAGCTTATTATAAGAGGATTTCCCGGGAGATCTGATTCGGAACGGGAAAACCTGTATAATAAATATGGACCGGGTGACACAGGAGGGAAAAAGAACAGGCAGGCCTGGACCGTACAGGAGGGAGCCGTCGTCAGGGCGCTCTGGTGGCTCAAGAAACAACAGCAGCCTGACGGTTCATGGAATAATACCAAGCCGGCCATGACGGGCCTGGCCCTTCTTGCGTATCTTGCCCATGGCGACACTTCAGCTTCAAAAAAGTTTGGTCCCACGGTTGAGAAGGGCTTGAAATGGCTCTTGAATAACCAGGAAGCTGACGGTCACTTCAGGGGACGTGATCCGCACGACTACAGCCAACCGATAGCAACTTATGCACTTTGCGAGGCTTATGCAATGACTCCCCTGCCGGAAATCAAAGCGGCCGCAGAAAAGGCTGTCGACGTGATCATCAAGGGCCAGAATCCCGGCGGTGGCTGGGATTACAACTGCAAGCCAGGTCCCCGCGATGATCTTTCGTACATGGGCTGGTGCATCCAGGCTTTGAAAGCCGCTGATATTGCCAGGATAGGCAATGAAGGGCTCAGGGATGCCATGAGGAAAGCAGTGTCCGGCGTGAGAAAAAATGCCGATTCGTCCGGCCGGTTCGGTTACACGAGTCCCAGGGACGGCACTGGCGGCCTGACAGGTGTCGGCGTGTTGTGCATGCAGATGCTTGGCGCTGGCCGCCAGCCGGAAGCCCGTAACGGAATTATCTGGCTCCAGCAGGCAACATATAACTGGGAGAAACCCTGGCTCAGCTCCCCCATTTATTACTGGTATTATGTTACGCAGGCAAAATTCCATTTCGGCGGCGATATCTGGAAGAGCTGGGACAGACAATTCTCCCAGCAGTTGATCAGGAACCAGAAAAGGGAGGAAAAAGCAGTCGATGGCCCGGACGGAAAGCTGCATAACATCGGCTGGTGGGAACCTCCGGCAAAAGTGGCAGGCCACACAGACGGACCGGTGATGGATACGGCACTCTGCACTCTCCAGCTGGAAGTCTATTACAGGTATCTCCCGACTTATGATGTCCTGAAAGATCAGGACCTGGAAGACCGGACGCCGGATCCTGCCGACCTGCAGATTCAGGTGAGTTCCGTGAATGGCAGATAGTCCGGATATTTCTTACCGTAGCCCATGAGGGCCAGTAAGTGCCTGCATTTTGCGGGGGGCAGATAGACCCAATATTGAATACTGAACGCTGAACTCCCAATTTCGATGTAAGAAGATAAGACGACGCGGCAAAACTAAGTGATTGATCAATGTATTGCAATATCCGCCCGAAGGGCCGATCTGTCCCGACCTCTCAGAGAGTCGGGACAATCGTAATTTTCCCGGCTTGCTTCAGGCGGACCGGAGTTCTATCTTAAGCGCAAATGGGATCCCATTCGCACATCAGAGTTTTGCCGGTCCATATCGCCAACAAAATCGCCGCTGGTGAAGTAGTTGAACGCCCCGGTTCCGTCCTTAAGGAACTTGTCGAGAACGCCATGGATTCAGGCGCTTCCCAGATCGACATCGAAATCTCAACCGGCGGCCGCAAGCTGGTGTCTATCAGCGACAACGGTTCCGGGATGAACCGGGATGACGCCATTCTTTCCATTGAACGGCATGCAACCAGCAAAATCTCGGATGTTGACGACATAGAGAAGATCAGCACTCTTGGCTTTCGGGGGGAGGCGCTTGCCGCCATAGCTTCGGTATCCAGGTTTCGACTGAAAACATGCCTGGCAGGAGAAACAACAGGAACGGAAATAACGGTGACCGGGGGGAAACTGACTGATGTTTGCGATACGGGTTGTCCAGCCGGCACGTCCGTTGAAGTACGGGATATCTTTTTCAATGTGCCGGCACGCCGGAAGTTTCTAAGGAGCGAACAGACCGAGCTGTCACACATAAGGGCTGGATTTATTGTCCAGGCGCTGTCACATCCGGCGACGGGGATGAACCTTAAGGTTGACGGACGGGAAACTTACAAGCTGGCTGCCGGAGCGGACCTTGAAAGCAGGCTGCGTGATTTGTTTGGCGCCAGTTTTATCCGGAACCTCAAAAAGGTCGAATACCGCACTGCCGAGACGACGGTTCGCGGGTATGTCACCCTGCCTGCCGCAAGCCGCTCAGACAGGAACGAGCAGTATTTCTTTGTCAACGGCCGCGCCACGGGGGCCCCGCTGTTCGGCTATGCGCTGAGGGAAGGTTACCGTACACTTCTTCCGGGTGACCGGCACCCGTCAGTTTTTCTTTTCATCGAACTGGATCCTGGCCTTGTTGATGTTAATGTTCATCCGACCAAGAAGGAAGTACGGTTCCGTCATCCTGATGATGTGCGGGACAGCATCATCACTGCGGTCCGCACGGCCCTGAAGTCGGAAAGCGCCGGGGCGGCAGCAGAGCTGTCTTCAGCGCCAGATGGAAGTGAAGACAGGAAAACACCCGCTGTTAAGGATGTTCAGCTTAAAATAGACAACCTTCCGCCAACCAGGACTTTCCACTATCCGCGCATGCCTGTTTTGGACGGCAGTTCCGAAAAGCCGTCGCCGTTCCAGGCCGGTAGCAGGGAACCTGCAGATAAGCCCGGGGAGAGGCAGGAAATCCAGCCGAACGCGCCATGGTCATGGTGCCGTGTGCTTGGCCAGATTGGCAGCCTTTATGTTGTGCTTGAAACGGAGGATGGCTACGTAGTCATGGATCCACATGCGGCCCACGAAAGGGTGCTGTTCGAGCGGTTCATGTCGGATGTGTTCAAGGGGAAGGTTCAGGTTCAGAATCTTCTTATTCCCGAGACAGTCGAAATGATGCCGGATGATTCTTTGCGTGTAAGAAAGAACCTGGATCTCTTCAAAAAGATGGGATTTGGCATCTCTGAATTCGGAGGCGACAGCTTTGTTGTTGATGCAATGCCTTCTTGTTTCAACGCCGCTTCCGCCCAGACACTTCTTGTTGAAATTGCTCACAGCCTTGAGGAGGCTGGAGCCCGTGGCGGCAATGAAAAATTACGGGAGGAATCGATTGCGCAGGCGGCATGCAAGGCGGCGGTCAAACTGCGCGACAAACTCACACTCGAAGAGATCGAACAACTTGTTGTAGATCTTGCGCACACGGAAATGCCTTATACCTGTCCTCACGGGCGCCCTACCATCATTTTTACTTCCTTCCGGGAAATTAACCGGAAGTTTGGAAGGGAATGATGAGACCCCTTACCCCTTCTAGCGGGAGGATGGAGATATTCTTTCCAGTTTTCGTAATCGTTCCGTGAAATCGTCGATTTTCACGGGTTTGATAAAGTAGTCGGCGAGGAGGCCGGTCTTCTTCAAAAGATCAAGATTTGCATTATTCTGACCGTCAGATGCAAAGGCTGTTACGACTACCACCGGCACCCTGCTTTGGACACCTGCAGCCGTTTCAATATCGTGAATGCCCGTGAGTACATCTATTCCATCCTTATCAGGCATCTTCAAATCACTGATCACGATGCAGTATTTGGCCGGTTCTTTATTAAACAGGCGCAGGGCTTCCCTGCCGTTCCCGGCAAGCTGGACCTTGTAACCTTCCTGTTCCAGCAATATTTGGAAAGTCTTTCTTATCTGTTCTTCATCGTCTGCAACAATAACCCATCTTTCCCGGTGTGGACCGTCTTTATGAGTTCCGGATAAAGCGGGTCTCCTGGGTGTTATCTTCTTGGGTTGTCCAAGCATGAAAAATGCAGGGACGAGAAGCTCTCTCTCTTCGGGCAATACAGGAAGAGTGTTTATTCTGTCCAATATCTCGTGTGGGGAGACTTTATTAACAAGAGGTTTGAGAGAATACAGCAGCTTTGCCAGTTCCGGCCTGTACAGATCCAGCATCCCGTGAACTGTGGAAAACCTTTCTTCGATACTGAACCTGGTTGCTGCAAGTTCCGCAGCGATAAGCCCTTTTATCTCCTGGACGCTCTTATCAGTGCTCATTAACGTCTCCGATAATTGCATTTAAGATTAGCAAAAAAGCAGGATATGGTCAATTTAAGAAGCAAAAAGAAGAAAAGGAAGATGAGAAAAGCTCTGGTACACCCGGAGGGATTTGAACCCCCAACCCTCTGATCCGAAGTCAGATGCTCTGTCCAATTGAGCTACGGGTGCATATACTCTGCTGCTTTTTCACTGTCAGACCGCAGATCCGCCCTGTCATTCGACAGGGCGCCCCGTCGGATGACGGGGCCGTTCAGTCGATTACCTTTCTGATCTTGAGAATATCACGTATTTGCTGGCGAAGAAAACGCTTTCCTTCCGTTGTTTTCAGGTACTTTTCGCGGCGCCTTGCATCAGATTCCATTTCATATCTTTCAACATGAATCAATTCAAAAGGCCTGAAGTTTCTGGTTGAATCGACATTTCCGGCCTTATGTTCCTGCATTCTTCTTTCCAGGTTGGTCGTGAATCCAGTATAGAGATGCTTGTTATTCAGCATCAGAATATATACGTACGATTTCATTATATTGTGTTTATTCAGTCAGCTGTTTTTACCCTGTCAGACTGCAGATCCGCCCTGTCATTCGACAGGGCGCCCCGTCGGATGACGGGGCGAAGTCAGATGCTCTGTCCAATTGAGCTACGGGTGCATATAACTAATTGATGGGGGATTCTGAATAGTTCAATGACCGCTGTCAATGTCTTCAATTTATGTATTATTACTTCGACTCAATACAGACATTGTGAAAGAATTTGCCCGTTCCATTCAATAATAACAGAAAGGACAGCAGGAAATGAAGAAGGTATTTGTTGCATTAATGGCAGTATGTGTTGCGTGTACAGGCTGCGGCAAGAAAGTCTCAGAGAAATTAACGGAGAAAATCATAGAAAAGAGCATGGAGAAAGACGGGGTCAAGGCGGACGTTAAAATATCCGGCGGCAATATGACCATTAACGCCAGGGACAAGGACGGAAAGAAAACGGACATTAATGTCTCGAATGACAAGGTTACCATCGACAGCGCCGAAGGCAAGGCGACGTTCTCGGCCGGTGGTTCCGCGAAGATACCGGATAATTTTCCGAAAGATGTTTACGTATACAGCGGCGCATCGGTGCTGAGCACCGTGACCGTACCCGATGGACAGAACCTGCAGCTGCAGACCAGGGACAGCTGTGATAAGGTGTTGAGCGCGTATAAATCGAAGATGACAACAGAAGGCTGGCAGGAGGAATCTTCAATGAATACCGCCCAGCAATCGGTTCTGTCCTACAAAAAAGGCAATAAAGTGGCAAATGTGCTTGTGATGTCTGACAATGGTAAGACACTGATCCACCTGACGGTGATTGAGGAGAAATAGTAATTGAACCGGTAATTTTAGAAGGATCTCACGGCTTATTCCTGGCCTGTGGAGATTCTTCTTTTCCGGGCCGCAAATTCAGGAGCTTCTTTCAGGCAGGTGCCAAGGATTCGGAATGACCTTGCCAGCAGTTTCAGGCTTTCTTTTTTCAGTTTGAGAGGATCTTCTCCAACACTCTCCCAGCCGGGTACGTTCAGGTCTTCTGGATCAATTGCCAGTTTCTCCCAGTTGTGAAACAGCCTGCCCCAGTCACTGTGAAGAATTTCGTGCACCAGTGCCTGGTGAGTGGGATACCAGAATGTGTCGTGATAAAGGACGCTGGCGATATAGGCCCACGGCGCCAGGAAGGTCCTCAATGACCATTCAACGGGTTTGCGGAGGGGGCCCCAGTAAATCTTGTGCTGCATCCTGCTGGCAAAGGTCATTTTCTTGAATGGCCCCACAAAGTTCCAGTTTTCCTTTGCCGCTTCTATGTCGCCGACAATCTCAATGTCGCGGGGATTGCCGCAACCCAGTCCTTTTTCATGGGCGAGCCGGATATACTTGATGTCCCTTATCGGGTCAAAGCCCATTAACCTGGCCGCCACTGCATCAATTGCGACCTGGTCGGCGGAAGCCAGTATAACATTCTTTGTATAGGGCATCATGCATCGCGGACCCGGGCCGTCCCCTGCAAATGTGCCATCCATCACGGCGAATACGCCGCTGTGAATCTTTTTCTGGATCATCAGGAGGTCTACAAGAGTCTCGTGGATAACGGGATGGGTCCAGTGGCGTTTCTCGTTAAGCAGGCCGCCGAAAGCGTTCTTCATTGCGCCGGTTGTTGTCGTGAAGACATGGGTCTTTATGGTCGGAAGGTGAATGATGTTCGACCCGATAAAGCTTTTGGGAATCATGAATCCGTCGGGATAAACCCTGTTCAGGCAGATGAACCTGTCAACCAGGTCGCCCGCGGCATCCCTGATGTGGACCCATTCCCCTGTTTCGTAAAGGTGGCGGTTCTCGAGGCCGTGCGCGGCAGTCACGTTGACCTGTTTGTTTTCCCGCTCGCCCAGGTGCGCATCTATGACGACTGTGCGGTTATGGCATCCGTATAACCTGGCCGGGTCATAGCCGTCTTTTTTCATGGCGCGGATCACGCCGTCCAGCTGCCAGGGCGTGGTTGATGCCGCGGGAAAGAAGAAATGCCAGCTGATATTTATTTTGAGCGCCGTGTTCCGGTCCTTAGGCAGGACTTTCTGGTAGTCGGCGAGGTTCATGAGGCGGTGGTAATCCCTCAGGACCGTTGCCGGCGTTGTCTTCAGTATGGCTACCCTGGATTTACTCATGAAACAATAATAGCAGTGATTTGCCGCCCGGACAACAGCCGAAATGGAGGTAATACATTTGCCCTGACCTGCTGCTCTTTTTTACCCTGTTCTGGCGTGCAAAGCGGTAAGTGTCTGCTACTATTGCCCGATGAACTTGACACTTGTAGTGATGGCGGCAGGTATCGGGAGCCGCTATGGCGGGTTGAAGCAGATGGATCCCATCGGGCCATCCGGTGAATTCATCATTGATTATTCCATTCACGATGCGGTTCAGGCCGGCTTTGACAAAGTATTATTTATCATACGCCGTGATATCGAACATGATTTCAAGTCCACAATCGGGGCCCGCACTGAAAAGAAAATCAAAACCGGGTATATTTTCCAGGAGCTCGACGCCCTGCCGGCCAACTGTTCAGTTCCTCCGGACAGGAAAAAACCATGGGGTACGGGACACGCTGTGCTTATCTGCAACAGCGCAGTGGATGGGCCCTTTGGTGTAATTAATGCAGATGATTTTTACGGACGGGAATCATACAAGGTCCTTGCCGGTTTTCTTCGCGAAACATCCGGTGATAACGACAGCTACGGAATGGTCGGCTTTGTTCTCCGGAACACCCTTTCGGAACATGGTTCCGTTGCCCGCGGCATTTGCCGGGTGGACAGCTGCGGAAACCTGGAGAGCCTGGTCGAATGCACAAAGATCGGGAGACAGAACGGCAAGCTGACATGCAACATGAAAAACTTGAACTTGTCCGGCAGAGAGCTTGTTTCCATGAACATGTGGGCCTTCAAGCCTTCGATTTTCAAGTACCTGGAAGAGGAATTCGGCGGCTTTCTCAAGGCCGTCGGAAAAGATCCAAAAGCGGAGTTCTATATTTCAGACATGGTGAACAAAATGATGAAAACAAGGAATGTCAGGGTCCGGGTCCTTGAAACCGGAAGCTCCTGGTTTGGCATTACCAATCCGGAAGATAAACCGGTTGTTGTCACCGGCATCAGGAAACTGGTAGAGTCAGGTGAATATCCTGTAAATCTTGTCAAAGGAGGAAAAGAATGAAGAAACTGCATGTTCTGGTCATGGCTTTCTGTATGGTTGTTGTCGACGCAGCGGAAATGCGTGCCGCCGATTTGAGTGTTGATTCGGAAGCAGAGCTTAAGGCGGTAAGCGCCTTTGTCTGGCGCGGCAGGACAATAAATGATGAACCGTGTTTTCAGCCCTCGATTACTGCTAAAACCGGTAATTTTACGGCAAGCCTCTGGGCTTCGTGGAACCTGACAACATTAAGCAACGCGTGGCAGAATGGCCGGCTTGACGCGACGTTTTATTATGATTACTCCTACAAGCATAACATTCTTCGTCCGGGCTTTGCCGCGTACATATATCATGATGATCCGGCGGGGAAGGCCAAGGATACCTATGAATGGTTTCTCGGCTATACATATGACACGCTGCTTCTGCCGACACTGATAGTTTATTATGATTTCAGCAAGATGGATGGAATATTCGCTTCAGCAGCGGTCAGCCACAGCTTTACTGTCATCCCGGATAAAATGGCCGTTGACCTGAAACTTCAGCTGGATTGCGCCGACAGGTATTACAACAACTCGCTGTTCAGCTACCCTGCGGCTGACGGCACCGCCGATATTGTTCCTGACAAGGGATCATTTGTGGACCTGTCCGCAAAGGTTTCCGTGCCGATAAAAGTCGGAAAGAACTGTACGCTGACTCCGGAGATCCGGTTTGTGACACTTGTGGACCAGACGATCAGGGATATTGTAGATCAGGCCGGCGAAGATGTAGATATCCTGGTGTATGGCCTGGCGTTCAGCGCGACTTTCTGACATCTTTTCCTGTGTATAAGGCCGGCGGTGTCCAGTCAATCGGGCTTCAGCCGCCTATCGTGTACTCCCTGTAAACGATGGCCAGTAATACCAGGATGAGATTGTAATTCACGGACGTGTCTATCACGACAATCCAGGTCGACATGTGCTGGGCAATCTCGGCAACCACTCCTTGTGTGCCCTCAAGCCTGAAAATTCCGCCAAATACCGGGATCCTGATGGCCATTTTCGGCCCGTTATGCATCTCCAGGAAATAATTCTGGGGGAGGAACCCAAGCTGACCTGCCTTGGCAACCGGCTGGTCTTTTTGAAAGACTGTATGGCATGGAAATATCATCGTATTGTCCTGTTTTGTCGAAAAGATCTGCGTCATGGATTCGTCATACACCGTATAAGATCGTCCAAACGGGGAGAAGAGTTCAGTCTTTACATGGTAAAGAACTTTCTTGTCCTCTGTCTGAACCAGAAGATCGTTGGCAAAGCCGCCAAGTTTTGGGGCTATCAGAAAAACCCTTTGCGTATTTTCTGCCATATGATTCTTACCTCATCAATATTGCCAATATTCTTTCTGCCAAATCCAGATTCTTTTTGTTTCTGCCGCCTGGGTATTCTTGCTGGGTTTGGATCGCCAGAATGCCTTCTGCCAGAACCACGTCGTTTTTGTCCTGGCCGGACGAAGATTACTGGATTCATTTGTGTTCACTTTGTGTAAATTGATTGATGTTGTGGTTGTGCGGGTCACGCAACCCCCGCAGATCATAAGCAGGCATACGCACATACAGCATAGAACTGGAAATCTGCTCATACGATACCTCCTGCAATCTGCGGATTAACCATTTAGTCTGTATATTAACCCTAATGCAAATGAAGCTCAAATGTAAAAAACACAATGCTAATGAATTGAATCTGCGGCGCCGGCCATGATAAGTTCCATATATTTCTGAAAGGAAATAAGATGAAAAGAAAACATGAAATATCCCGCTCAAACTGGATAAGCGCCGTTCTGGTCCTGCTGCTCATCTGTTCTTCCGGCGGTTGTACAACACAGAAGAAGATGGTTTCCAGTAATGTGCCAGCCGGTACGGAACCGGATATAGCCGCCATAAAGTCAAAAGCCGAGTCAGGAGATGCCATTGCCCAGTGTTATCTTGGTTTTATGTATGAACAGGGTGAAGGGACCGCGCGGGATTATACGGAAGCAATCAAGTGGTACCAGAAGGCAGCCGCACAGGGAGATCCGAATGCCCAGTATAATCTTGGTATCATGTACGCGAACGGCGAAGGCGTTCCGCAGAATTATGGTGAAGCACAGAAATGGTATCGCAAGGCAGCTGACCAGGGGGACACAGACGCCCAGTATAATCTTGGTTACATGTACGCGAACGGCGATGGGGTGACAAAAGATTCTGTAGAAGCTTACAAATGGACCAGTCTCGCGGCAGACAAAGGCGATTCTTCCGCAAGCGATCTGCGTGATTATATAAGTCCGGCACTGACTTCCGGGCAGATTCTTGAGGCACAACGGTTAGTGAAAGAGTGGAAGCCGAAGACTGAAAGCAAAACAAAATAAGAATTCCAGATCATCCCCGTCCTATCCCGGTTATGGAAAGATATTTCCGCTTATCATCACCCTCACCTAACCTCTCCCCTCAAGGGAGAGGAATTCCCTGTCTTCTTCCTCGCCCCTTGGGGGAGAGGATGGAGGTGAGGGGTGTTTCCGCGTTCTCCGGCTCAGGTTGCCGCGTAGGATGGCACTTGTTGTTTTGGTTTGCCTGCCCTGCACAGCCCTGTTCTAAACAATACTTGGACTACGGCATCATCCAGGGACAGTCAGCCCTGACACTGCAGTTCCTGCACCCGACCAGAAGGAATGTTAAAATGATTTGTTAATGAATTGAATCCAACGGCATGCCAATGATAACCTAAAAAAATAAAAGACGATTGATTAATATATTGAGTGTTACCCGGAGACAATAATGAAAAGAAACAATGGCAGAACAGCGGCAACGGTGGTTGTATTGATGTTTCTCTTTTCGGGATGTTACACTCCTTCTTCAAAGAAGTGGCAAGAGGATACGACGCGCTACATGAATGCCATCTGTGAGCAGTATATAGGTCATTACAAAAGCGAGTTAATACAAAAATGGGGTCCTCCCGGCAGTGTTTCTTCAGATGGCAAAGGCGGCGAAGTATTAATATACGATGACTCTATTACCTCCCAAACAGAAGGAACGGCCCACATCAATCCATTCTTAAACACTATTACTTATAACAGTCCGCAAGTAGAACGGCTGGAGAAATACAAGCAGATGTTTTGCGACAGTAAAGGTGTAATTTATAACTGGAGGTGGAAAGTCGGATATCAGTTTGGAAGCCGTTCCGCTCCGTATTTAGCAGTTAGCAATACAAATATTACTCCTGCGGTCACGGACAAAACCCCTGATAAACAGCGTTCAATAGAAGGGCGGCTAAAGGAACTGAAAGCACTGCGAGACAAGGGTTTGATTGACGAAGAGGCTTACAAGAACAAGGAAAAGGACATACTTAAAGAGCTGTAAGGCTGTCCTCAAATTATATCATCGCCTGTCGTCGCCTTTCAGCCAACCCCTTAAACCCGGCAAAATCTTTCTACAAAGGTAAGATATTCTGGTGGCACATTTTATCTCCCAAACCCTAAAATTGACAATACCAAGCATTTCTGGCATTGTCCCGACCACCAAATTTATTAGGAATTCTACAAATACGAAGCATGGGGCAGTAGCTCAGTTGGTAGAGCATCACGTTCGCAACGTGGGGGTCGGGCGTTCAAATCGCCTCTGCTCCACCATCCCGCCTTTGGCGGGATGCCACGGCGTAGTTTCTTAACGAAGACGGGCTGATAAATATTGGCTCAACACCATTAAGTGGGGTACGGCACATTTACAACACATTTGACTTCTGTATTCCAGGCCGCTGTTTATTTCCTATTTTTCCGGGCTGTCCCTCACAACCCCATCGTCAGCACCCGTAAGCTTTATTACGTACGAGAATTTAGCAGGCTCCGTCTTGACAATATATTGATCCAGGGGTTTCGGGCCGCATCCGTTTGAGCCGACTCCAAGCGTCTTCGCGGCAACCGTCAGCACAGTAGCCGAACTTTTTGGCAGATCGATCTTGTATTCGCACTGCATCATCTCTTCATCTGTATGCGGCAGCGCCGCCATCTGCAGGAGACCGCCTGCAGATTTCACAACCAGGCCGGGAATCCCTTTCCCGGTCAAAGCGCCCCACCTGACATCCTCGTGGTTTCCGCGCTCCATCGGCTTTTCATACTCGTACTGCCCGTTTACGCCGACGCTGTAAAGCCCGACATCGAACCCGGTCTTGCGGTCCGCGTAGTTTTCAGCAGGACCCCGCCCAAAGAACGTGAATTGATCAAGCTTGCTGTCGAGCTTCATCCTGACCCCTATCTCCGGATTCCTGTCGAACATTTCGCTGTATTCCGCAAGCGAACCCATCGAATTGAACATCGCATGTGCGTATTCGCAGATATAGAACGGCTTCGTCAGCTTGCTATCCCTTGCAACACTCTCAAACTGCTTGGGCGTGCCATACATTTCTCCATCGAAGTCAGCCGGATTCCCGTCTCCTATACCGAAACCACAGTAATATACCGGCCTGGTCGGATCAACACCCCTTAACAGAACGAAAAAGCGGCGTCAATCGCGGAGGGTGACTGGCCTAAACAATTGACTTTCGACGTGGCTCAGAGCTGGCGGACGCCTCGGAGAGGCGTCCCTACCCTATCGGTAACGTTAAACGGTAACGGACACCGATAGCGGTGTCCGTAACCGTTTATCATAATGCGGACAACTCTTAGAGCTTCCAGCCCTTGCGGTACTCGCGGCCGTAATAGGCCAGGGCTTCCTTGGTCTTGATCTTGCGTGCTTTGGCATCGCATTCGAGCTTGAAGCCAACCTGGCCTATTTTCTCGACTATTGCGCCAAGGAGCATGACTTCCGTGATAGGACCTGCGTATTCCGCGAAGTTGGACTTCGGGAAGTTCCAGGGTTTCTCGCCGCGTGCCGCCATGAGGAACTCGTCGTGATGGCCGGGTGAAGGCTCGATCTTGTTCGGTGATACCTTGCCTTTTGTGGCCTCGGCATAGTCCTGCATGAATTTCTCGGGGATCAGCCGGGGGCTGTCGCCGTAGTCACCCTGCACGAGGAGTTTGCCTTTCGTACCGATGTAAAGGTTGCCGGTGTTCGGCATTTCCGGTTTCTTGCCGCCCTGCGTGCGAGCCGGGTCGTTTGCAAGCTCTTCAGGCATTTCCGGTTTCTTGCCGCCCGAATACCAGTACGCAGTAAAGCCGGGTCGCTTGTCCTTAGCCGGGAACACCCACCTGAATTTTGTCTGCTTGGCAAATGTCTCCTTGCCGCCGGATCCCTCGATCTCGAGCAGTTCGACGTAATCCGGGTAGTCAGGCTGCATGGCCCAGAAAACGTTATCCCAGGTGTGGCAGCCCATGTCACCAATGGCGCCGCAGCCGAAATCGAGCCAGCCGCGCCATTTAAAACCATGCAAACCTTCGTGGAATTCCCGGAAAGGCGCCGGACCTATCCACGCTTCCCAGTTAAGGTCCGCAGGAACAGGCTTGCTGGGCGGACGCTGGGTTATACCCTGTGGCCAGACCGGGCGGTTTGTCCAGCTGTGGACTTCCTTCACCTCGCCAATTGCGCCGTCACGGATCCATTCAACGATCCTGCGGTTTCCCTGGTTGGCATGGCCGTGGTTACCCATCTGCGTTGCAACCTTCATCTTTGCGGTTGCCTCGGCCAGTGTACGGGCTTCCTGTATCGACCATGTCAGCGGTTTTTCGGTGTAGCATGCTTTACCGGCATTGATAAACAGCATTGAGGCCGCGGCGTGATTATGGTCGGGCGTTGCAATAAAAACGGCGTCGATTTCCTTGCCCATCTCGTCAAACATCTTGCGGTAATCGGTGAATTTCCTGGCGTTCGGGTGTTTTTCGCCGCACTTGTCGAGGGGTTTCTGATCAACATCGCAGATTGCCACCAGGTTCTGGCTTGCCGCCGGGCCGACATGCGCACCGCCGCGCCCGCCGACGGCGATACAGGCCGTGTTGATTTTCGAATTGGGTGAACGGGTTGACAGAATTGCCGGAGCCTCTTCAGCCCAGATTCTGCGACCGGTGCCTGCTGCAGCTGCAGCGAACAGGGACCCTTTCAGGAACTGACGACGCGATAAACGTGACATAATGCATCTCCTTCTTATTTAAAAAATACTATATCAAACACTATATCTGCAGGAAGCATGCCAATAACAACAGGAGCAGTATGTATCACGGAAACCCCCGGTTAATCGAGCTATAATCAGAAATAAAACATTCCTGCGGCAAGCCTGTGAGTACTTAAGTATGCGGTTTTGCATTAGATTGTATCCACCTGTTACAAAAAGCGGCTCAGCCGGAGACTTCGCCCTACCAAAGAGATATCTCCAGCCTTACGAAAATCTTGAGGTGGCGCTGTTAAAATGAAAGACTTGCCTGACGACGAAAAGGAACAAATGAGAATACTTCTTATCGGAGGAACGGGAAACATTTCCGGGGATTTTGCGGAGCTGATGCACCGCCTTGGCCATCAGGTCATTATCCTCAGCCGCGGCAACAATCCGGTGCCGTCACAGTTCACCGCCGTAACGGCTGACAGGAAGAATGCCGAAGCAATGAAAGATGCCCTTAAGAATGTTGAGTTCGACATAGTTGTCAACTTCCTCGGCTACTTTGTGCCCGAGCTGGAAATAGATTTCGAGGTTTTCAGGAACAGGGTACGGCAGTATATATTCATCAGCACGGCCATGGTATATGCCAAGCCGCACCGCCAGCTTCCCATCACCGAGAACGCGCCGGTTGGGAACAAATATTCGGATTATGCGCAGAACAAGGAGAAGTGCGAGAACTGGCTGATGGAGCGGTTCAGGAAAGATAATTTCCCTGTTACGATTGTCAGGCCATCGCACACTTATTCAAGGTTGTGGATTCCAAACCCGATTTCAAGCGCCGGTTACACTTTTGTCGCAAGGCTTGAACAGGGAAAGCCGGTTTATATCCATGACGAGGGAAAGAATCCCTGGACACTTACGGCGACAACGGACTTTGCAGCTGGCCTGGCCGGGCTGGTTGGCAACGGCAAGGCTCTAGGCGAAGCTTTCCATATCACCAGCGATGAAGCGCTCCCCTGGTATCGCATTTACGAAGAGATTTCTTCGGCTGCCGGCGTGAAGAGCCCGAACATCGTGAAAATACCCCTGGAATTCATCTGCGGGAATTTTCCCGAGCTGACCTGCTGGCTCAAGGGCGACAAGGCTGAGCCGGCTGTATTCGACAATTCAAAAATCAAACGATTCGTGCCGGGTTTTACCTGCGGGAAACCGGCGAGCCGGGGGATACGCGAGTCCGTGGAGTGGATGCGCGCGCATCCGGAGGACAGGAAAGACAACCCGAAGGTGGATAATTACTGCGACAGGGTCGTAAAGGCGTGGAGAGAGAGTGTCTTGTGACAGAACAGGAAGAAACCCTCACCCCAACCCTCTCCCCTGAAAGGAGAGGGAGCAGATGCGAAAGGTAATTGATTGGAATACTTTCCTCTCCCTTGAGGGGAGAGGAGGAATGGCGCGCAGCGCGCCATGAAGGTGAGGGTGACAGGAAACCGGAATATGAAAGCAGTTGATTTCAAGTGGCCGGGGAAGCCGTTTCATGTAGCGCTGGTTGAGCCGGAAATTCCGCCCAATACCGGCAACATAGCACGGCTTTGTGCCGCGACGGGTTCGCCTCTTCATCTTATTGACCCGCTGGGGTTTCGACTGACTGATCGTCAGCTGAAACGCGCCGGACTGGATTACTGGGGATCGGTTGAGATTATCCGGCATACAAGCTTTGAATCTTTCGAGAAGGACATTGCGCCGGCGCGGCTTGTCTTTTTCAGCGCCGGAAGCGGGCGCAGTTATCTTTCTGCAGAATACCAGCCCGGCGACGTGCTGGTATTCGGATGCGAGAGCAAGGGCCTGCCGGAAGAAATACTGAAGGCCAAGGCAGAAAACGTCTTTGCCATTCCCGTGTTAAGGAAAAAAGTCCGATCCCTTAACCTCGCGACAGCGGTGGGAATTGTTCTCTACGAAGCACTGCGGCAGGTGCAGGCGGGTTGTACGGGGATTTCAGGTTGACTGATGCATTGCAAGGAATTACACTGAAAATAGCCGATTTGTTGTAAAAAGTGCTATTCTGCAGAGGTTTTTGTAACAAGACTCCTTGTGGGATACATTTAGATTAATAGGAGAAGAACAGATGAAACAAATGACCTGGTTAGTACTGATAACGTGCGGGTTTTTATCTCTTGCAGGAACCGGCCTGGCGGGTGTTGACAGCGGCAATACCCTTGCCCTTGATATCGCGACCGCCAAGAAACCCGTGATCAAACAGAAGTACATAACAAACGCGTTACACCAGCTTTATTATTTCCGTTATCTAAAGATCATGGAAATGACCGAGGGAGTGACAAACGGCCTGCAGTACGTGAAAATAAAAACCATGGAGCCCAGCTCGGACTTTATAGTTGAATTTACCGTGTACAAGCCGGTATCGCTGAAGAAACTGCTGGAAGAGGAACCAAAGACCGAGATCGGGCATGCAATCGGCGTCCAGGGCAGGATTTGGAGCGTCGATACCAATACCAAAGACGGATATAATGTAATGGTTCTGAATCCTGTCATAGTGAAGCACAAGGACAAGCTGGCGCCTAAGAGGGGCAAAGAGCTCATGACGGAAATCGATCCGAACGCGCGCAGCGGAACCACCATTGGACCGGACGGCAAGCCCATAGTATCAAGGTAGAATAAGAATTGCTGACCGTTTCAGGCGCTTTTCAATGACGGACCCTGTCTGTGGTTATGTTTGTGCCGGAGAGGCTGTATTCGCAGAGCCGTGGCAGAACCGCTTAAAGGCTAAATGATGAAATGCGCAGAGATACTGACCATATTGTTCATGTTCCTTGTCCTTGCGCCGGACACACCAGCCCAGCGGATTTTTGAAGGTGACGGTTCGGCAGAAGAAGGTTTCGTTCCGCCGCCGGTCCGGCCGCTGTCGCCGGCGCCTCTTCCGAAGACTTCAACAGTCACCGAAACATTTATTCCATGGCCTGCCCCGCCAACACTGCCTGTGTCAAATGCCGTGCCGGACAAGGGACAAAAACCGCCTGTTGTTTTCACGAAGATAAAGACCCAGTACCCCGAAGACTGGTCTGCCACGCCGAATGACGTTAAGAACCTTTTGAAAGAGATGCAATCCATGATGAAAGTGAATTACGTCATGGAGATAAAGAACCTTGACGAGCTGAGCCCTGATCCGGACCAGAACCCCATTGTTTTCCGTTCCGGCCACTATCATTTTTCGTTCACTCCCGAAGAGCGGGCAAGATTAAGGAGACTCATGCTGGCAGGCGGTTTGATGATTCTCAATACGGGACAGGGTTCCCTGCCGTTCTACGAGAGCGCTAAAAGAGAACTTGAACTGATTTTCCCGGAAACCAGGCTCCAGAAGCTGAGCCCGGACCATCCCGTGTTTCATTCGTACTATAACCTTGACCGCGTCAACTACTGTGACGGCGTATACAAGGCCGGCTACAGGGGAAATGAGCCCTGGTTTGACGGCATAACAATCAATTGCCGGACCATGGCGATTGTTTCAAGGTGGGGAATGTCCGAAGGATGGGAAGGCGACGAGAAGCCCGAATACAGGTGTTACAAGGTGGAAGACGCCAGGAAACTAGGCATAAATATATTTGCCTATGCCACGGGTATCCGTGCATGGGCCAGGGCAAAAGCCGATAAACTGCGGGTCACAAACCAGGAAGAGCCGTTGACCAACAGGATGTGCATAGCACAGGTTATTTATGACGGTGAATGGAAAACACGCCGGACAGGCCTGTCTGTCCTGGTGGATTCGTTTAACCAGAGGACCGATGTGCCGGCAATACTGGGATTCAGGGAAAAGAAATTATCAGATCCCGGAATCCTTGATATTCCCCTGCTCTATGTCACCGGGCATGAGGGCTTCAAGCTGAGCGCGGAGGAAAGGGAACAGCTGAAGAAATATCTTCTTAACGGCGGCTTTCTTTTTGCCGAAGCATGCTGCGGCCGGGCTGGATTTGACAGGGCTTTCAGGGAAGAACTGCAGCAGATAATGCCGCAGAACGCCCTCAAGCGGATCCCGGCCGACAACAGTATTTTCCATAAACCCGGCAAGATCACGGAAGCCGGCATTACGCCCGCCCTCGCGGGTGAACGAGAGGGGGCAAAAACCCTGAAGCCGGAACTTTACGGCGTGGAAATCAACGGACATTTTGCAGTTGTATACAGTCCGTTCGGCCTTGCGGGCGGGTGGGAAGCATCGCAGGGTCCTTATGCACGCGGATACAGTGATGCCGGCGCGCTGGCGCTTGGCCAGAACATACTCATGTATGCCGTGACCCGGAGCGCAAAGTAATTTGACACGGAAAACTGTGGCTCAATAGTGACGGATGCCGTATTATTGAGCCGTTTGTTTTCAGAGAAAGGTATTAACTATGAGATTTGGAATTATCACCGGCATCCTCACGGTATTAATTACCGGCGCGGAGTGCCTGGCCCAGGCGCCGTCTTCAACAGCCTCCATCGACGAGAAGTCGCTGTGGGACATTTACAAGCTCCAGCAGGAGAAGCCCGACGATCATCAAGGTTTGTACACTGCCTGCATGGAACTTGCAAAAAAAGCGCCCAAGGACCGCCTTTCGTCTGTCCTTATGACAATGGCCTCGTGGCACCAGCTGAAACTCGGCAATAAGGAGTCGGCAATAAAACTCTTCAGGACGGTTATTTCCATGGAGTCCAGCGACCCGCTGGGCATAGCAGCTGCAAATATGTCACGGGCCTGGCTGACCAGGATTGACATGGAACAGGTAAAACAGGCCCTTCAGCTTTGCTACTATAAGAACATCATATATCCTAAAACCATAGATGAAATTAAGCCGTTCCAGAAAGACGGGCAGCCGCCGCTTGTGGACCGCTGGAACAAGCAGTGGGTATACAGCCTGGAGGAATCAAAGTATGCCAAGAAGGCGGGCATCGCGACGTACGGGCAGTTCTGGTCGCTCAAGAGTTCCATGCTGGGCACAAATTCCGCAATGAGGAATGTTGGCGCGACGGCTCTTACAAAGGCCCTGAAGGTTTCCTATGGCGCAGGTATTGCTTTGAAGCCGGCAAAACTTCTTTCCGGTACGCCGGGGAAGGAAATGGTCCAGTTCGAAACAACGGACGGGAAACAGGCCAGGGTTATTCTGACTTTTGGAGTGGAAACTGGCGGTATGGTGCTCTGCTATGCCGGGCCGAAGCTTATTATCCTGTCGGACATGAACCACTGGGCAATACTTCCACGTCCTAACTGACACACGGAGCATTTGTTATCTGTTGCCATGGTCGCGTCGAAAAGTGTAAGAAAGTCTTATAAATGCGGCCACAGTGATTTACCGGATAAGGGCGCGCGAAAGAGGAAAATATGGCTGAAGGCGAAGGCATAACCCATTACCTGAAACCCGAAGAACGGCACAAGCTGGGGCGCCTCGTTCTGCTGTCCCGCTATGTTGTTGAAGGCAACCTTGCAGGCGCTCACCGGAGCCCGCTCAAAGGCGCAAGTTCCGAGTTTTCTGACCATAAATCCTATACCCTTGGCGACGACACCAAGAAAATTGACTGGAAAGTATTCGGCCGCACAGACCGTTATTTCATCAAGAGGTACGAAGATGAGACAAACCTGCGCGTTTACCTTGTCATCGACCGGAGCGGTTCCATGGGATACGGTGCGGGCGATGTCACCAAATACCAGTTTGCCTGCCATCTTGCCGCCGCCATAGGTTTTGTTGTCGTGAGGGCGCGCGATTCTATCGGCCTGTATCTCTATTCCAACAAGATCAACTACCAGGTGAGCGCAAGCAACTCCATCAATCACCTGAACAACATGCTCAAGGGGCTTCAGGGTTACAAGACGTCGGACACCACCCTGATGGCGGACACGCTGCACCAGGTTGCCGAAGACGTCCGGAAACGGGCCCTGATAGTGATTCTCTCGGACCTTTTTGATGACCCTGAAAAAGTCAGTCTTGCCCTCGCCCATTTCCGCAAGCAGCACCATGACGTCATCATTTTCCACACTGTCGACCCCACGGAGATAGACCTGTCCTTTACCAAGGGCTGCGAATTCGAGGACATGGAAACCGGCGAGTCGGTAATATGCGATCCTCGTTCGCTAGCAAAGGACTACCAGAGGCTTTTCCAGGAGTTCCTGGAGAAATACAGGAGTTCATGCAAGGCGATGAACATTGATTACAGGCTTGTAAGGACCGATCAGGATGTTGGAACTTTTGTGCGCGCCTACCTTGAAGAAAGGCGGAGGCTGTCACGTTAATAACGGTGAAACCTTGCGGGGCCGGCGCGGGAATGGAAAGAGATTTTCTGAGCAATGTTTGATTTTCTTAATCCGATGTTTCTCTGGGCGGGATCCGCTGTAGCGGTTCCGCTCGCGCTGCATTTCATCCAGACCTCGCGCCGGGTGAAACTCCAGTTCAGCACCATCCGTTTCCTGCTGATGGCGCAGAAGACTTCGTCCAGGCGCATCAGGATGGAGAATTTCCTGCTGATGCTTCTCAGGATGCTGATCATGGCGCTGATTTCCATTGCCTTTGCAATGCCGATGCTCCGCACCAAGAATATTGGAAAAATGTTCGGCCGGGTGCAGAGAGATATCGCCATAGTGCTCGATGGTTCTTACAGCATGGAATACAACACGGGAAAAGAGACCGCCTGGGCCAGGGCCATTGATGCGGCCACGGCCATGGTCGAAGGGCTGGAAGAGGGCGACAAGGTCTGTGTTTTCATGGCCAACAATGATGTTACTCCCGTCATTGAAAGGCTGAACAGCCAGAAGGATTTTGTTCTGAGCCAGCTTAGGGGACTGAAAACGGGAACGACAAGTTCCCAGCTGGCCCCGGCAGTGCTGGCCGCCAATAACTCGCTCAAGCTTGAAGCGACCCGCCATGAACGGGAAATTCATATCTTCACCGATGGGCACAGTTTGCCCTGGAACAGCTTTGCTTCAACCGATACCAACACCGAACAGGCCGTTGAGGTTAAACCGGATAAGTCCGGGAAGAAAGAGGACAAGAAGGACGACAAGAAAGAGGCTAAAAAAGAAGACAAGAAAGAAGACAAAAAGGCTGAAACAAAGGAAAAGGACGCCGGCAAGAAAGCAGATAAGAAAGCGGACAAGAAAGACAAGGACAAGAAATCAGACAAAGGCAGTAAAGACGAGGGAATCGTAAAAAGCGCGAGCATGGATATCTGGCAACCGTCGGTAATCGATAAGAAAACAGCCATATTTGTGACCCTGACCGGTGTTTCCGCGCCGGAAAACACCTCACCGCTGGATGTGGAACTTCAGCCGCAACTGATAATGTCCGACACGATTTCGAAACTTAAGTTCAAGGCCGGCCATACAGGTCCGCCACAGAATTCAACCATCACTGCGTATATCGATGAGAAGGAAGTCGGAAGCCGCGCCGTGATTTTCGAAGGATCTTCCACGGCCGAGGAAATACTGACCCTGCCCATGCTGAAACCCGGAAAACATTCAGGGAAAATACAGGTGCCAACCGACAACCTGCCTATCGACAATACTTTCTTTTTCACAATCAAGGTTAAGGAGAAACTGCCCACCCTGTGTGTCGGGACCCAGGACGACGCTTTCTTCCTGATGAAAGCCATGAATCCTTCGGGAGAAGAAAAAAGCACGATAAACGTAAAACAGGTGCCTCCGGACCAGTTGTCAACAGAGAAACTGCCCGACTTCTCATGCGTATTCCTGTGCAACGTGATTCCGCTCTCCGGGCAGGACCTGGTTCTCGTGGAACAGTATGTCCGCAACGGCGGCCTTCTCGTCATATTTCCGGGTGACAAGGGAGTGGCCGAGGATTACAAGGGGTGGAACATCCTGCCGGCAACGCCTTCCACGGTAGATGAACTTATGATTGAACAGCGCAGGAAGATGCTGAGATGGGAAAAGCCCCAGCATCCCATAGTCAGGACACTGCAATTACCCCCCGGCATGGCCCCGACCGTTACCATAACGCGGCACCTGAAATTTGATAAAGAAAGCTGGAACGATGAAACTGAGACAGTGATTTCCGCGGGTTCAGAAATGCCGTTCCTCATGTACCGTCCCGTCGGAAACGGCGGAGTGATACTGGTAACCGTCACGGCTGACCGTTCCTGGAGCAATTTCCCGCTTTCTCCGTTCTTTCTGCCGCTGGTGCAGCAGATAGTCATGTTTGGCGCAGGGATAAGCCAGGAGACTCCATTCGTCTGGAGCACAATGAACATGCCGTTACTGGACAATATTCCGGATGCTACCCCGCAATCGGTCATTCAGAACCCGGCCAAGGAAACCATGCCGATTCGCTCTGTCATTAATGAAGGAAAGACTTCGCTTTACCTGGAAAACGTCACGGTGCCGGGTATTTACACGCTTACCCCCGAGAATGGCAATGCTGCACCTGCCCTGGCCGTGAATATCAACCGTGCAGAATCTGATATCTCAGCAATCAAAAAGGAAGATGTTCCCAAGAAACTCGGCACCAAGGTAGTCTTCACGGCTGAAGGTAAGGACGAGCTCAAAAAACTCCTTAAAGATTACAGGGTGGGCCAGACCATGGGCGAGCAGATGCTCTGGCTCCTGCTCCTCCTTTCAATAGTGGAAGTGTTTTATGCCAACAGGCTGGCAAGGGCAAATCCGAAACTGTCGGATGCCCTTGGAATTGAAGCGTCAGGAAAAGTGACGGAACAGCAACAACCCGAACAGCAACAACCCGAACAACCGCAACCCGAAGCCGAGTAACAGAATATGCTTATTTTAGAACATGTCATGCCGCTGGTACTGATCGGGATCGCGATAGCGATTGCCCTCTTTGTCGCCCTGTTCAGTGCGTGGCGCTATCTCAAGATAACTATCCCCAACATCATCATAGTCCTGATCCGTGTGCTGTTCCTCGCCCTGCTGACATGGTGCATGCTCCAGCCAAGCTACAAAAAGTCGATAATCAATCTTCTCAAGCCCAGGTTCCTTGTGCTTGTCGACTCAACCAAGAGTATGCTCAAGAGTCCCCCTGTACCGGACGCAACAAACAGGTGGACTGAGGCAAAACGCGTGCTGGAACAGCCCTGGAAGAACATCGTGGCTGCGGAATGCGATATTGACGGATATCAATTTGCCACCGATTTGAGTGCAAGAATGGACCTTCCGGCCCTTGAAAGCGTTGAAGTAAAGGGGGCTTCGACCGTCCTGCGTGCATCCCTGAGAAAGATGTGCGACCGCTATAAGGGACAGAACGTTACCGGCATTCTTCTCCTGTCTGATGCAATCGACACCCGCGAAGGCAATGATGACTGGACCTTGGAGAAATGGCCAATACCAATCTTCTCGGTCCGGCTTGAACCCACGGCCTCATGGGAGGTCGCACCCAATGTCCGAATCGATACGGTGACTACGCCCCGCCGTGTAACCGTTGGATGGGAAACTGAACTCAAAGCCGTGATTTCCGGCGAGGGAACGAAAGGTCAGCCGGTAAACGTTGAGTTGTACAAGAACGGCGCGCTCCTGAACCAGGCGCCAACCCAGATTCCAGATGGAGGCGGGGCAAGAGAGGTGTCATTCAGACTGGATAATTCGACGATAGGTGTTTATACATACAGGATATCAGTGCCGCCGTTACCCCGTGAAATATATACCAACGATAATGAATATGTTGTCAATGTCATGGTCATCGACAGCAAGAACCGCCTGCTGTACGTCGAGGGTCCGCCGACTGCGGGATACAGGTTCCTGAAACGTGTTCTCCAGGACAACCGCCAGATCACGCCCCTTTGTTTCATACGCGGCCCTAAAGGGAAATACCTGGCCACTGTCGGCGTCCAGGGAAGCATGACCACGGACATGACGGAAGCCCAGCTCGCTTTCTTCAAGATTGTGATACTGGGCGATTTTGACAAAGATGAGCTTACCGAACAGCGCGCACTTAACCTGGTCAAGTTCGTCGAAGACGGCGGAAGCCTGGTCCTGCTCGGAGGCTTAAAGGCCTGGGGCCCATCAGGATGGGACGGAACGTCATTGAAGAAGATACTTCCCATGAAAAACCGCGGAAGCCTGACAGACGGAAGGTTCCCGATTACGATAACGGATGAAGGCCGCGCACATTCCGCTTTTGCCGGGGATAAGAAGTTCTGGGAAGAGATGCCGCCTGTACTGTCGGCATTTTCTGAATTGACACTTTCGCCCGGCGCCGAGGTGCTGGTCACGGCCGACACAGGAAAAGGGGTTGTGCCCCTGATTATAGCCCAGAAATACGGGCAGGGCAAAGTTGTTGCAATAGGCACGGACACGCTGTGGAAATGGCAGCTTGACCCCAAGATATCGGAGACCAGGCCTTTCCAGAGATTCTGGGACCAGCTGCTGGTCTGGTTGTCACCAGTTGAGAAAGAGGGAGCAGCCCAGAAGCTTGATATATTCGCCGACAAGGAACAGATGTTCCTTGGCGAACAGATCGAGATAAGCTCGAGGCTGGCCGATCAGAATGATAAGTCCGTCGAAGGTATTACCGTAAACTGCGAAATAACAACCCCGGACAAACGCACGATACCGTTTACCATGACCAAGCAGCAGGTTATTGCTTCCGGCAAATCTTACGCCGGCTTTGCGTTCAAATTCACCTCGGAGGTGCCCGGCCTGCACCAGGCCATTGCCACTACCGAAGTGAACGGGAAGAAAATCACGTCCGATGCGATCTCATTCTTTGTCAAAACCTACACGCCGGAAGAAGTCCCGAGACCGGCAAGAGTCGATGTTATGACTGCCCTTGCCAGGAACAGTGGCGGAAAATTCTGTGAAAACGCCGAGGAACTGAACGAGGCCCTTTCCTCGCTGAATTTCAGCAAGAAAGAGGAAGAAACCACGAAGTACTTCTCCCTGTGGCAGCATTTAGGTGTGATTATTGGATTGATAGTGTTGTTGTCCCTGGAGTGGACTATAAGAAAAATCACCAATTTGCCTTAATTTCATAATAATTTCTTGTCTAAAAACGTCATTAGGGGCAGAATGGCAGAGATAATTAGGGGAATTGCACAAAATACGTGATAAAAGGCCTTTTTCAGGGGCAATAATCAATATATTGTGTAACCTTTTGGCATTTACAATACCTTATATAATTGGAGGGTATATCGTGAAGAGTTGGATCATTCGGGTGGTTGGTATTGCATCAATGGCCGGTATCGTTTTTGGAGCTGGAAACGCCCCGGCAGCGCCTGCCAGAGCAAACGTTTCAACCGGCGCGTATTCGAACCTGGTTCCCAATTTCAGTTTTGATGATCCCGAAAATCCACTGAAATACTGGACATACGACTACCGCGAAAAGCAGAACTCGAATTACATGAATAACCATGACTTTGTTAAGTTCGTTGCATCGGAGGGCGGCCGGAAAAATGTAATGTACATTAAAGGCAGGGGCGGAGATGCCGGCACGTGGATTGAGAGCCCGGCAGTTCCTTATGAACCCGGCGCCCGTTACAAAGTTACAATGATGCTTAAAGGTTCACGTGATCATCATATTAAACTGCACGGCTACGGATGGAAGCCGGGCATCAGGCCATACGAGAATCCTAACTTTTTTGACTTGCGCGAGTTCTACAGGGGTGGATTTATTGATAAACAAAAGTCGGCCGGCTGGGAAAAGATAGGTTATGAATGGCCGATGGAGAAACTTTCTGAACTTGCCAAGAAAGCCTTGAGGCAGGTAAGGATGCTTTCCGTCCATTATTGGATGCACGCCGGAGAGTTCTGGCTCGACGATCTTGTCATCGAACAGATATCCCCGGCTAACCCTGACGCCCTTGAGCCCAACGCGAAAGATGCGAAAGCCTACACGAAAGAATAAGAAAGAAAAGGATGGTTTGAAATGCCTCCTGGATCGATTGGACCGGAACTTGAACGCATAGGAAGACTGCTTGTCGGCTGGCGTGCCCAGGTAAAGTTTGTCTTCTGGACGCTTATGGCCCTCGGGTGCCTCTGGGTTTCAGGAATGTTCGATATTTATGTCCAGTTTGAACGGCCCGGCCGCATTTTCTTCTGGCTCCTGCTGGTCGCTGTCATTGGAGTGGCTTTCTGGAGGACCGGGAAAGTCCTGGCCCAGACATATACAATCCAGGCTGTGGCCTCAATCGTTGAAAGCTACTTCCCCCAGCTTGACAATCACCTGATTAACTTTCTCCAGTTCTCGAGTAACCCTGGAACGGATCCCTTTAAAAAAGCATATGTAAGCCGCGGTCTTCCCGAGTGGAACAACATTGATGTTACCAGGATGAGGAACAAGCGGGCCTTGAAGTGGTCGCTCATCGGCATCGGCACGGCTGTCGTCCTCCTGGTGGCTCCCTGTATTACCGTTCAGCAGAAGGCCTGGGTTGTATCGCTCTGGCGCATAGTCAATCCGTTCTCCAATGTACAGCCGGTCAGCATGACCAATATCCTGGGAGTCGATCCGGGCAATGCAACCGTTTTGCAGGGAAGTCCTGTCCTGCTGAGCTGCAACGTCAAGGGTAAGAACGGCCACTTTGTGAGCCTGGACATTAAACCCGCCGACAGCAGCAAGTCTACCTACCTGATTGGCCAGATCAGCGACGGCAAGACGAATTATCCTTACCGGGTCGCGAAAGCAACGACGGATATTGAATACCGTTTCCGCGCGGGTGATTCACCTTCGCCCAAATGGTTCAAGATCAAGACGAGGCCGCCCCTGGCCCTTGCGAAAGTGACGCTGAAAGTCCAGCCGCCGCAATACATCCACCTTCCCGCTTCGACTTTCGATGCCATGGGGGAACCTCCGAAGATAATGCAGGGTTCCGAAGTTGAAGTTACGGCCAAGTGCAATACTTCGGCCTCATCGATTACATTGAATTCAGCGGGAAACGAGGCCCTGATCCTCCAGAAGGGAGCGGATGACAAGGTCTGGACCGGCAAATTCAACGTCAAGTCCGGCAACATGCTGAAACTGGTTGCCGTTAATACGTACAACGAGACAGTTGAAACCATGGTTCCTTTTGAGCTGGTTCCGGACAATCCGCCCATCGTACAGATTCTTCAGCCGAAGGGCCGCATGGCGCTTGGTCCCACAGGTGTACCTGCCATCGAGTTCTCGGTTGTTGATGACTACGGGATTACCGATGTGGCGCTGGAACGGGTCTCGGCAAATGCAAAGTCCAATGAGCCGGCCAGGGCCGTCATGAAAAACTGGGACCAGGTCAATGAAAAGGCTTTTGTGCAGGAATGGAAAGACCCAACCCTTCAGCCAACCAGAACTGACGCGCTGGCTTTTCGTGTTGTTGCGAAAGACGCTTTCGGACATCTTGCACGGTCCCAGACGGTTATTTTTGATGATGGTTCATCCGTCAGGGACCAGCTGAAGTCAAAGAACGAAGATGTTAAGAACCAGGTGGCAAGCGCCCTTGGCAAGATAATTGACCTCCAGAAATCCAACCTGGCAACCACCCAGAAATACCAGGAAACGATTGCCCTGGTGAAACCCGAACAGTGGGTGGAGGTACAGGAGAAACAGCGGACAATACGCCAGCTTTCCCGCGATGTAATTAATAATCCCCTCAGGCCGCTTGGCTCAATGACTGCTTCTTTCCAGGAACTCTACGAGAAAGAGATGATCGAGGTGATCTCTTCTCTTGGCCGTATTGCCAACCCGAAAGAAACCGAAGAAAACAGGAAAACTTCCGTCGAAAGAAGTGTATCCATCGAAGAAAAGATACTGAGGATATTACTGTATACCCAGGCGTCGGCGGATAAAGCCCTGAGGTCAAAATCCATTTCGGGTCTGATAGCCATGCTTGACGCGCTGATAAACGGCCAGACCAAGATCCAGATTTCCACCAAGAAGGGTTCAATTCCAGGAAAGTCGCTTGCAGAACAGCAGGATTCGCTGGCAAGCGACGCATCCGAATTTGCCAAAATCTGCCAGGTCGAATCGGTGAACCTTGAGGGTAAGGACAAGAACTTTTCCGCAGCGCTCGTGGTTGTTGTTGAGGAATTTGAAAAGCTGAAGATTAAGCCGGATATGGTAAAGATCGCCGAGAAACTCGACTCGAGCGAGCTGCCGTCAGCCGTACCGATGCAGGATGGCGTGATCAAAAATCTGACCAGCCTGAAAGCCATACTGAATTCCGGCGGCCTTGCGGAAGCCAAGGCGGACATCCAGCAGATGGCCGACGAGGTACACCTGGTTAAAGAGAAACTGGAAAGGCTGAAAGACCTTGAGCAGAAAGTACTCGACATGATGAAGGCCATGGAAGCTCAGAAGGATATGTCCGCCGAAGAACGCGACAAGATGGAAGAGGACATAGAGGCCTTGAAGAAGAACATCAAGGAAAGCATGCTCCAGGTTCCGACAGACCTGCAGATATTCAAGGAGATGAATGTCGCCAACGAGATCGTTGAGGATGTCTACCAGGCATTTGAAGAGCTCCGGAAACCCCCCCCTACTGACGAAGCACAGAAAAAAGGTGCTGAAAAAGTCGGCGAAACGCACAAACTTAAAGACGAAAGCATCCTTGAAGCCATGAAAAAAGCCTCTGGCAGGATGGATGAAATGGAAATGTGGCTTGATCAAAACCCCGGCGAGGAGAATGTCAAGCGGACAGCCGAGGCTTTCGACAAGAACGAGATGACCTTTATGGCCCTTGGCGCGATGGCTACGGAAGACAAGGACATTGTAGGAGACCTTGTAAAGCAGAGCCAGGAGATGGCCAAGAAGGCGGACGACGGCGCCATAAATCACGGGACGCCCGATGTTCCCCCTTCGAACAAGATTGCCGAGGGTGAAATGGCCAGTTTCGCAGCCCAGGGCAAGTCGGGCAACCAGGCCCCGGACCACAAGGAACAGGATGGACGGTCCAATGTCGGACGCCAGGGCATGTCTGACGGCGAGACTGCCGCGGGCGGCGGCACGGTCGGCAAGGGCGACAAGAACCTAGAAGAGCGCATGACGGTCGAGCCGCTTCAGAGCGGACAGGTCCAGCTTGACGGCGAAGTGGACACCAAGGCGACGGGCGGCGGCAAACTGGCTTCAGGGGCCGCGGACTCTTTCGGAATGGCCAGGAATGATGTAGACCGCAGAATGGATTCAACAGCCCAGGGAACCATGGACGGCATGAAGATGCTCATGCAGAAGGCCGCCGGTACTGCTATCAAGGCATCCCTGATGAACCTTCGTACGGACGAACTTGCCGCGGCAGCTCATCACATACGCCAGGCTGATGACCAGCTGGCAAAAGGAAACATTGGCGAGGTCAACGAACTTCTTAAAAAGTCGGCCGTGGCGCTGAAACAGGGCAGAAATGATCTTACAGCCGGAGTCGGCGGTAACGTTGATTCAGGCATCACCGGATCAAAGCTTGAGGATGTGGTGGATGGCGGGATAGACCAGGCGCCGAAGGCGTATGAACACCAGGTCTCTGACTATTACAAGGCAATAAGCGAAAGCAAGTAAAGTTAGATCAAGGAATGTTCTCATGAGGCGATACGATATAACACTGTTTGTGCTGTCTGTTTTCATTCTGGTATCTGCAGTCAATACGGCCAGGTCCGAGGAAGAGCAATGCGAGAAAGATAACCAGGCATATTTAAAGTATTATTCAGGAAAGTATCTTTACACCAAGCCTGATCTTGTTTCGGGCGGCGGGATAACAGGGGAAATAGTAAAACCAACGACACCCCTTGTGGGCGTTTTTGCCCTTCCACCCGACAACCCGCATTTGTGCTACAGGGCCGATATAGGAGTGTCACCATCGACCAACCAGATGTTCTCGTTCAAGGGATTACCGCCGGCAAAATATGATCTGTTTATTCTTTATAAATTTGAAATATACGAAGGTCTTTCACTCTGCCGGTATAAAAATGCACTTACCCCGAAAGATCTCAAACTGATCGAATATATTGTCCAGAAGAGCGAACCGTACTTTGGTGACGGGAAAACCATTCACCGCGTCTGCGGAACAACCGGCAAGATGAAAGGCAAGGCCACAGCGATAGTAAGCATGCTTAACAGGAAGAAATCATCGCTGCCATTTGGCGGATGGACGAGTTCCAGCCCGCGCAGGGCCATTAAACTCTTCCACCTCGAAGATGTTGGTCCCGGCTGGCAGGTGGCGGAAACAAGGGAAATCATGGCCCGATTTGTAACGCCGGGTAAGGAAATTCCAACGTCGAATTACAGGTCCTATCTGGGAAAAATACGTATAACCGACGTCGTGAAAGACCTGGGCAAGCTGGACCTTTCCAAACCCGGGGAGAAAGACGCTCCCCTTCCTGATGCAAAAGATGATATTGATACCGGGGCCAGTATAGATGTAGAGTCTGAGCCCGAGAAAACACCTGAATAATTACCTGATAAAGGAGTGACAAAGCAATGGCTGAGATTATCTTTACCGCGGGTCCATACACAGGTCACAAGCTTGAAGTTCCCGAAACCGGCATGATCATAGGCAGGGCGCAGGATGCCACTCTTGTGCTGGATGACGGACAGACGTCGAGCAAACATGCCCAGATAAGCATCCAGGATGGCGCATGGTGCATCTACGATCTCCAGAGTTCAAACGGTACAATGGTAAACGGCCAGCCGATCCAGGCCGTGGTCCTCAACACCGGCGATGTCATAAATATCGGGGAAACCCAGTTCACATTCAGCATAAACGGCGATGCGGCGGCGACCCAGGCTCCTGCCGCCCCGGCTGTTGAAACCCCGGCTGCAGCTCCTGCTGAGCCCCCAGTCGCGGCAGCAGCGCCGCAGGCCCCGGAACCGCCCCCAGCCAAAGAAAAGACCGTGCCGGCTGCACCAGCTGCCGCGGCGGAAAACAAGGCCCAGAAAGGCAAATCATCACTTTCTACAGGCGGACCGGCCTCCGAGCAGGACGTGAAACTCGTCCAGCAAATGGCCGAAAGGGCCGACAGGATCCGCAAGGAAGTCGGCAAGGTAATCGTCGGACAAACCGAAGTGCTTGACCAGGTGCTCATGTGCATGATAGCCGGCGGCCACGCCCTCCTGATCGGGTTGCCGGGCATGGCCAAAACCCTGACAGTGTTCACCATCGCCAAGGTGCTGGACATGCAGTTCAAACGCGTTCAGTTTACTCCCGACCTGATGCCCACAGACATTGTTGGTTCAGATGTCCTGGAAACAAACAAGGAAACCGGCGACAAGGAATTCCGGTTCATAAAGGGGCCGATTTTCTGCAACCTTCTGCTCGCTGACGAAATTAACCGAACTCCGCCCAAAACACAGGCCGCTTTGCTGGAGGCCATGCAGGAGAAAAGAGTCACGGCCGGTAATACAACTTATACCCTTGATAAGCCTTTCTTCGTTCTCGCGACCCAGAACCCGATCGAACAGGAAGGTACGTATCCCCTGCCGGAAGCTCAGCTCGACCGTTTCATGTTTAATATCTGGGTTGATTATCCCCTGCAGGACGAAGAAGAGAAAATCATCGGCGCAACAACAACAGGCGGACTTGCCGACCCGCAGCGCGTTCTTACCAAGGCGGAAGTTATACAGCTGCAGGAAGTGGTAAGGAAAATCCCGGTCTCCGACCACGTCATCAAGTACATCATTCGCCTTGTCCGTGCCACGAGACCACAGTATGACGACGCGCCAAAGGTTACGAAGACATATATTTCATGCGGCGCCGGTCCTCGCGCCGGACAGAATCTTGTCCTCGCCGCCAAGGCCAGGGCCGTCCTGGAAGGCCGTATTCACGTGAGCTGCAATGACATACGCAAGTCGGCCATGCCGGTGCTTCGTCACCGTATCATAACAAATTTCACCGCGGATTCCGAAGGCCTGACAACTGTCGATATCGTCAAGAAACTTCTTGATGAGGTCAAGGAACCGGGCGAGGAGACCTACAACGCCCCTGCCGCCCCGGCAAAGAAATCAGCCATTCCTGCACCGCCTGATGCCAAGAAGAAGAAATGAACATACCAGCGACGCTTAGAGACTCTGCCGATTGCCTCGGCGTCATGGAATGTTCGAGCATTAAACCTCAACCAGTGACTGACCGGGATATCAGGCAGGCGCTTTGCCGGCCAGTCTGGCCCGACAGCAGGCAGGATACGGTTTTTAACCTGGTCAGGCCCGGCGAATCAATATGCCTGGTCGTCTCGGACCATACCAGGAGAACAGCAGCCAGCACCATACTCCCGATTGTCCTTGATGGCCTTGCGCGGGGCGGATGTTCCGCCACGGACATGTTCTTTCTTGTCGCCTCAGGGATCCACAGGTCCCCTTCCCCTGCGGAGATTAAGGGCATACTTGGATCGGAAATTGCCGGCGGGTTTAAAGAAAGAATATTCCTGCACAATGCGGATGATGATGCCGGCCTGGTTTGCGTGGGGACCACAAAGCGCGGCCACAAGGTGAGGGTTAACCGGCGCGCCGTCGAGGCGGACCGGCTGATTCTCCTGGGAGCGGCGGGATATCATTACCACGCCGGCTTTGGCGGCGGCCGCAAGTCCCTTGTTCCCGGGCTGGCCGCGCGTGAAACCATCGCCTACAACCACAGCCTAACCCTTGATCCCGCGGCGGACCGCATACACCCAATGGTGGATATAGGCATTCTTGACGGTAACCCGGTGTCGGAGGAAATGCTGGAAGGCGCACTGATGTGCGAACCTGACATGATAATAAACACGGTGCTTACTCCCTCTGGTGACCTGGCAGGCGTTTTCTGCGGTGACCTTGATCTTGCACACCGCGCCGCGTGCAAAATGGTTGAACAGGTTTCGCGGGTGGATATCAGGGAACAGGCTGATATCGTTTTTGCATCTGCCGGTTCCGCGTTAAACTGGATTCAGAGCCACAAGGCCCTTGTCAACGCGCATCGCGCGATGAAAAAAGACGGAGTGGTGATTCTTGTTGCCCCCTGCCCCGAGGGATTGGGAGATGAAAGATTCCGCCAGTGGGTTAAAAAAACAAAAATATCTGAATTGTACTCGGAACTTCGGCATTCAGCCGAAGTTCTTGGCCAGACCGCCCTTTCATCAAGGACACGTGGCGCGAACGCAATACTGGTGACAAGAATGAATGACAGGGACATTGCCGATCTCGGCATCAGGACTGCACCGGATGCCGAGGCAGCTGTAAAGCTGGCCCTGGCCGAAGTGAAAAGAAAAGGCGTTAAAAAGCCGGTATATTACGTCATGCCTGAAGCTGGACATACCGTACCATTTGTGAAGCAGGGATAATCCGGCAGTAAGCCTGCAGAGACTCACCTTTCGATTGAAATACTGCGCCGTATGAACGTGGGTATATCAAAGTCTTCACCGTCAAGGACTGTAGGCTCGACATTATTGAATCTTCCTTTTCCGGTGGGCTCCAGTTTCAGTTTGGTCTGAAGGTCTTTTGCCCCTGCCGCGCCCCTGCCGCGTTTGGGTTTGACGGCGGTTTCGCTTTCTCTTCCCGAATCAGCGACTGGTTTCGGCTCCGGGTCGGAAGACCATTTTTCAGAGGCAATTACCGTGATGGACAACTTGTCCTGGAAATCAGGATCAATTATGGTACCCATGAAAAGCTTAGCGTCTTTCTGCATCTTCCCAGAAATTGCCTTCATTACATCGTCTATTTCCTTGAGCGTCAGGTCGGACCCGCCGGCTATGCTGACCAGCAGGGAGCGCGCTTCGCTGATCACTGCGCCCTTTTCAAGGAGCGGCCCTTCGAGCAGGGATTTAAGGGCTGATTCAATACGGCCACCGCCCGAAGCGGTTCCGTAACCGAAAGTGCACACCCCGCCGCCGTTCCTGACGATCGTCTGCAGGTGTGCAAAGTCGAGGTTGATAAAACCGGGTTTCATTATGAGCTTCCATACGGATGATATGCCGTCGCTGATAACTTCATCCGCTTTCTCGAATGAGTCGGCGACATTTGAGACGCCGATGAATTCGAACAGCCGTTCGTTCGGGACAACAATAAGCGCGTCGGCAACATCCTTCAGGCTTGCGATTCCCTCTTCGGCGTATTCTTTCTTCTGCTGGCCCTCGAAATTGAATGGAAGGGTTGCGAAACAGAGCGTAAGCGCCCCGGCATTACGCGCCGCGTTCAAGACCACGGGCGCCCCTCCCGTCCCGGTCCCGCCTCCAAGCGCAACCACGAGAATCACGAGATCAGCGCCTTCAAAAAGGCTCCTTATCATCTCTATTTCGTCCTCGGCTGACAGCCTGCCAAGGTTGACATCTCCGCCGGTTCCGAGCCCCGTGGTCCTGACTGATCCAATCTGCAGTTTTGTCGTGGCATGTGACGTAGACAGGACCTCGCTGTCGGTGCTTATCGCGATGATGGAAGGACCGCCCGTACATCTTCTGGCGATCCAGTCCACAATCTTGCAGCCGCCTCCGCCAAGGCCGACAATACTTACTTTTCTCTCGTGCATTCCTGTTTCCTTTGCAGCCGTATTAAGGGAATTATTTGCCAAACAGCCACTTAAACATTGAGCCGAATCCCGAACCCCTGTGACCCGATGAATACTTGAACCCGTACTGGACCATGCCTATGCAGGTTGCGTATTCCGGCCCGTCAGTGGCAGTAACCAGCCCGCTGATACCTCTCGGTTTTCCTATTGAACAGGGCAGGCCGAATATCTTTTCGGTCAGAGTGACAATACCTTTCATATGGGCGCCGCCGCCGGTAAGCACTATACCGGCGCCGACATGATGAAGGATATCTTCAGTCATCAGGCGTTTCCTGATCATCCTCAGTATCTCATCCACGCGGGTATTCATTACAGTATGAAGCGCCCTCAGGCTGACTGAACGTCCGGGAAAGCCAACCTCCGGGGGAAGTGTTATTCTCTGACCGGTGCTTGATGAATCTATGATCGCGTTGCCTGATTCACTTTTCAGGCTCTCCGCCTGGGAAATTGGAATGCTGAAGGCCAGGGCAATATCATTGGTAACATGGTCCCCGCCGATTCCCAGGGCGCCGGCCGCCGCAAGCACGTTGTTGGCATAGGCAACGTAATCAGTCGTTCCCCCGCCGAGGTCGATTACTACGGCCCCTCCCGCTTTTTGTTCCGGCGTCAGCACGGCCAGGGCCGAACACAGGCCGCTGAATGCGACATCCTGCACCTCGACGGGAACACTCCGAACCACCCGTACGGTGTTGCGCAGGCGGTTACGGACGCCGTGCAGGACCAGCATGTCGAGGGACAGCTTGGCGCCTTCCATGCCTTCGGGCTGGATAACCATCTCCTGGTCATCAATACAGAAATGCTGGCAGATGGTGTGCATTACATCGCGTTCCGGGGGAAGGTTCACCGCGCGGGCCACGTCCATGACCTGGTCAATGTCTTCCTGGGTGATTTCCCCGTCTTTGCCCTGGACCGGAACAGTCCCGCGGTTGACCAGGCTCTGGATGTGTCCGCCGGAAATGGCAAGATGGACCTGCCGGATCGAGACCTTTCCCATCTCTTCCGCCTCGGCCAGCACCGTGCGGACGCAGGCGCCGGCGTTTTCGAGGTCCACGATTTCCCCCTTGCGCACGCCGGCCGAAGCATGCTTTCCCATGCTGGTGATCATCACGTTCCCGCCTTCATGCAGCTCGCCGACAACAGCGATCACCTTTGAAGTTCCGATTTCCAGCGCGACAATTGGTGGTACAGAAGACATATAAACTTTAAATTGTTGCTTCGCCGACGATGTCGTCGAACCGGGCATTGAATCTCCGCATCTTGCGGCCGCTTTCGCTTTTCATCGCATTTACAAGGTCTGAGAGTTTCTTCTGGAGCTTCTTTCTTGATACCTGGTTCTGCTTGCCCATCTCGGGCCAGGCCAGGTCAACCTCCTTGACCTTGTCGCCGTCCAGTATATAGAGGACAATGTACTCCGGGTTGTTCAGTTCAACTTCGTCAATGAAAAGTCCAAGTTCCGAACTGCGGCTGACCTCCAGCACCTCGAGCGCGGCCATGGCCATCGTTCCGCACAGCTTGCATCCCGGCTTCATGCCCGGATCACGGTAACCCGTCATGACTGACAGGCTACGGGCGCTTCCCTTTAAACTGAAAATGCACCCCTCGTTGTCCGCAACAAACGGGCTCTTCCTTCCGATCCTTGCGAGGGGAACGCGGTCCGTGATGTTGATCTCGAGCGTATCGGGCAGCTGGCGGCTTATCCTGAGGGTTTTCACGTTCGGCTGGTACTTTATGAAGTCCTTCCACACCTTGGTGATGTTGAAGGAGAAGAGATTCATTCCTTCCTTGATCTGGGTATATTCAGTGACGAGGTCCCTGGAAAGTGCGGACCCTCCAGTGATGTTCAGGTGCTCTATCTTGAACCTGTCGTTATTTGACAACAATGCCCGGAAGACAAAGCTGCATCCCAGCCAGGCGATGACCGTGATGCCCACAATAAGAGCCGCAAGCATGGCGCCTGTGCCAATCCGCTGGGTATTCTTTTTGTCGACATACCGCGTATTGACATTCAAGATGGCTTTTCGCCTGTTTCCTCTTTTCTTGAAAAATAACCGTAACCGTCCCGGATTAATATCTTCGTCATCAAACCACATGGAAATCCTCTTCTCCCGAATCCAATCTGGATCTTTTGGCTTATCGCCGCATACTATATCATCAGTTTCCCAAAACCAAGGAATTTGAGCGGTTGTTATGCCCTGTCAGTACGGGCCATCCGCATGATCCGGTCACAGAGCCCGGCAAACCCTATCCCTGCATGCCCCGCCGCCTTCGGAAGCAGGCTTGTCTCCGTGAACCCCGGTATATTGTTCAATTCAAGCACGTAAAGGCGGCCATCCCAGGAAAGCCGGAAATCCACCCGGCCCAGTCCCCGGCACCCCAGCACCTTGAAAGTCTTAACCGCGAGTTCCTGGCACTTCGCGTATGTTCCGGCCTCCAGTTGCGCCGGAACAAGGTACTTGCTGGCACCCTTTGTATACTTGGCATCATAGTCATACCAGTCGTCGGGCGCAACTATCTCGACAATGGACAGTGCTTCGTCACCCACAACACCCACGGTCAATTCGCGGCCGGGAATGTAACACTCGACAATCATTTCCTCGCCGTATTTCAGGCTGTCTTTAAAGGCCGCGTCCCAAGCGCTCTCGGTCATCACCCTGTGAACACCTATGCTTGAACCCTGGCAGGCCGGCTTGACGACAGCCGGCAACTTCAGGGAGCGTTTCTGCCCCTTTTTCAATATCTCGTATTCCGGCGTGGGAATTCCGTTCGCAACAAATATTTTCTTGCTCAATACCTTGTCAAAAGAAGTCCTGCTTGCTTCCGGTCCGGAGCCGGTGTACGGAATTTTCTTTCGTTCAAGAATTGCCTGGACCTGGCCGTCCTCGCCGAACTCGCCGTGCAGCGCGACAAAAACCGCCTCTACTCCGGCCGGCAGGAGGAAATCCGGACCGCGCACATCCACTTCCGAGACGTCATAACCAGCTTCCCTCAAGCCCTTTGCCACTGCCGCTCCCGACCGCAGGGAGACATCACGTTCTGCCGATGGACCTCCCATCAGTACCGCAACTTTCTTAAACCGCTTATTCAAGGAACTCAACCTCCGTTTCCAGGTGGACCCCGAATCTTGATGCAACTTCGCCGCGTATCTTTTCAACCAGGGCCATGACGTCAGACGCGCATGCTCCTGTTTCAGTGACAATCACATTGGCGTGGGCCCTGGAAACACTCGCCCCGCCGATTCCTGCGCCTTTCATCCCGGCGCGTTCTATCAACTGTCCCGCAAGATTACCTTTCGGATTCTTGAAAACCGAACCTGCCGAATGGAGTCCCTTCAGCCACTGCCGCTTCTGCCTGATGTCCCTGCGTTCTGACATTGAAGCAGGACCAGCCGGTACGGCATCAAACCCCGCCTCGATAAGAATCCTCTCCCGGAGATAGGGACAATCCCTGTAGCTGCATCTCACTGCATGCCTCCGGACTTTACATGTTGAGCCGTCCATATTCAAACAGCGAATCCAGGAAACATGTTTCCACGTTTCGTCCCCCCACGCGCCTGCGTTCATACGCAATGCCCCGCCAACAGTGCCAGGTATGCCTTCAAGGAATTCCAGTCTGCCAAGACCGCGTTCTTCCAGCCAGTTCAACAGGCGTGCGATTGGAACCCCGGCCCCCGCCACAACAACCCCGTTTTCCCGGCGGATACGACCGAAAACACTGCCGGAAAGCCGCACTGTTATTCCGCGTATGCCGAGATCACTCACCAGCACATTGCTTCCCCCGCCTATCAGCTTCAGGGGCACGTTGTTCTTTCCGGCCCATTTTACCACTGTTACGATGTCCTTTTCGGACCCGGCATCGAGCAACGCGTCGGCATTGCCGCCGACCCTGAGCGTTGTCCTCTTTGCCATTGGTTCATTGAAACGTATTCTTGTTTCCGCGGCGGGGTGATTCAACATCCGTTTGAAATCCGGAACGCACATTCCGGCAGGAACCTCTTCCCTCGCCCATTCCGCGATCTGCTCAACATCTCCCGCGCCGATAACGAGAAACAGGTCGCCGCGTTTCAACTCTGTCCTGAAATAGGCCCACGCCTGTTCAAGGGACGTTGCGACGGAAACATGCAATCCGGAAATCTGAGATCTGCAATCTGCAACCTGCAATCTGAAATTCTCATAAAGGTCCCAGATGGTTCCACCTTTCATCGGTTTTTCGGATGCGGCATAAACCGGGACCAGGATCAGTTCATCAACTCCTTCGAATGCGCCGGGGAAATCCGCGCCCAGCGCGAGCGTTCTTGTATAGCGGTGCGGCTGGAAAACTGCGATCAGGCGCGAGTGCTTGAGCTTACGCGCCGTCCGGATAAGTGCCGCTATTTCAGAAGGATGGTGGGCATAATCGGATATCACCGTGATACCATTGTTCTGTGCCACCCGGTCGAACCGCCGGCGCGGCAGGCTGACCCGTGAAAGACCGCGCCGGATCTGGGCGAAACCCAGTCCCATTTCCAGCCCCACGGCTGTTGCGGCCAGCGCGTTGAGAACATTGTGGATTCCCGGTACCGGCAGATCAATCCGGCCGAGCTTCTTTCCGCGGTGAACAACACTGAAAACCGTGCCGTCAAGACGGGCCTTGAGGTCTGTGCCGCGCACATCGGCATTCCTGCGGAATCCGTACGACAGGCATTTCCTGAGTTTGCCGCACAGCGCGCGCGCCCTGGGATCTTCAATACAGAAGACTGCTTTCTGCCGGGCGTTGCTTATAAAGGTCCGGAAACAGTTTTCAAAATCCCGGACGCTGTTGAAGTGCTCCATGTGGTCGAACTCGATGTTCGTGACGACGGCGATATCTGGCCGGTATCGCGCCAGGGTTCCATCGCTCTCGTCTGCCTCAACCACGATGACATCCTCGGCGGGGGTTCTGCTGGCTGGCGGCATCGAGGCTTTCCCGCGGAATCCGGCCACGCCGCCCAGGGAACCGGATTCCCCGCCAATGCACCACGAAGGCATGCGGCCGGCACTCATCAGCATCTGGGTTATGAAGGTGGTTGTAGTGGTTTTGCCGTGCGTGCCGCCTATGGCAACCGACTTGAATCCGGCAATGAGTTCAGGCAGAACCGTTCCCCGCGCAAAAACCGGGATGCCCAGTTTTTTTGCGCGCATTATTTCGGGAGAATCGGAGGAAACTGCCGCGGTCCTGATGACCCATTCCACGTCCCTGCTGATATGAGCCTGGTTATGTTCTGGATAAAACCGGATTCCGCGGTCTTTGAGCCATTTGGCCATCCGGCCGGGGACGAGGTCACAGCCGCTGACTTTGAAGTCCAGTGATTTCAGTAGGAATGCCAGGCCTGCCATTCCTATGCCTGAGATTCCGACAAAGTGGACATGTCCCGGCTTCTTTGAGAGGAAATCGGCGACTGCGGGGTTGATTTTTCTTCCTGACCGGCCCATGAAAGTAACTTAACCAATCCGCCCCCATTCACAAGCGGAAAAAGGCGCGGCTTTTGGCTGGAGAAGATTAACCACGAATTACGCTGATAACCTAGCGTTGCCATAGGCCACAACCAAATGAAGAAATTTTTTTACCACCCGGCCTCCCGGCCTCAAGTGCCCGAAGGGAAACCCAAAGTAAGAAATATTACAATGTCTTATTCGGACTTGTTCCCCCTCGTGCTGTCCTTTCTTTAAGTTTCCCTTCGCGGCCTTCGCGTTTAAGAATCTTCTTCTTTTAACGCCCGTCTGCCGGGGACCTGGGCGGGCAGGCAAAGTATATGAAGAAGAACTGGGAAAGTACGTAAAGAAGACTTGAGTAATTCTGCCCGACTGCTAAAAGTCAAACAAAACTGGTCATATACTTAGCTTTTAGTGAAGATTAACAGTTTTGAAGTACGTACGGCTACAGGCTATTTGGATGTGGACTGTAAACGTGAACCCAATGACCTGTGGACGACTCACGAGAGGAGCATTTGCACAGAACTTGACTGTCGAGTTTGCACATTTGACTAATGAACTCTCCCGCGAAAGGGTGCTGATAGTGCTTGAGCACGACTATGGCTCAATACCGGATGACGATCCGAGGTGGAATAAGGAGGGGTTTGAGCCTCCACTTGTGCCGACATCGGTCCATCTATTTGCGCACTAGAAAAACTGCCAAACGACACACCTCCACTGAACGGCCAAAAGAAGAGATTGAAAAACAACACAATACATGCCACAGTAATGACATGACGACAACAGAACTACCAGAGTTTATTCAGGATAATTACGAGGTTCACGAATGGCGGCACGCTTGCGCGATTCTTCGACAGGATTTCCCGAAAGAGTTTGATGATATTTGTGATGTTCTGACGCGTTTTCGCCTAAAAAAGAGCCACATTGCGGTTGGAGGCGGCAGGAAGTCGGAAGTTTCTGAATGGATTGACTCCCGACTCTCGAAGAAGGGCTGGATAGAAAAGAATTTCCAGACCAGCATTACTGTTGACAAAAAAGTAATGGAGTCGCCAACACATGCCGTTGACTGTTTCAAGAACAGAATTGCGTTAGAAATTGAGTGGAATAATAAAGATCCATTTTTTGATAGAGATCTAAACAACTTCCGTCTTTTATTCGACCTTCGCGCCGTTTCCGTGGGAGTAATTGTGACGCGCTGTGATGAACTTCAAGAGATATTCGATTCCCTTGGCCGTGGTTCCTCCTATGGTGCATCCACGACACACATGGGCAAACTTATCCCGAGAATACAAGGCGGTGGCGGCGCAGGTTGTCCGCTTTTAGTTTTTGGAATACGGAGGACACTATATGTCGAAGATATTTAACCTTCCTCAGGCATCTGCCGCAGAGGACTTGATTGACAGAGTTGAAGGTCCTTTCTCGACAATTCTTGCCGATCCACCGTGGCGTTTTCAAAACCGAACAGGTAAAATGGCACCAGAACACCAAAGATTGCTTCGTTATCCAACAATGACAACGGAAGAAATTCTTGAGTTGCCTGTTAATAGACTTGCAGCAGCACGCGCACACCTTTATCTGTGGGTTCCCAACGCACTCATTGCAGAAGGACTTGAAGTTATGAAACGATGGGGTTTTACCTACAAGACAAACCTCATCTGGTATAAGATTCGGAAAGACGGAGGTCCGGACGGACGAGGCGTAGGATTCTATTTCCGTAATGTAACCGAGATTGTCCTTTTCGGAATCAGAGGAAGCATACGCACGCTCGACGCCGGACGGACTCAAACAAACATTATCTCAACTCGAAAACGGGAACACTCCAGAAAACCTGATGAACTTTATGACATTATCGAAACGTGTTCTCCTGGCCCGTATCTTGAATTATTCGCCCGACATTCTCGCAAAGGTTGGGCGCAATGGGGCAACGAGGAAGTTGAAGACGTTTCCACCTACCCACTCAATCATCGCGCTGATTCTCGGCAGATGGTTATGCTGGACAAGCCTAAAAAGAAATACGGATAAGCCTGGCCTAACCAAGTCTCCGGCAGGGTCACTCAATCCTGGCACTTGAATTCAATCCCCTGCCTGATGATTTCAGGCGGCGAAAACTTTATGCAAAAAACACCATGTTTTCGGTTGTAAGTGCTTGATGATTGGGCAGTACTATCAGATTCCAGCCGGCTGGACTGGGCCTGCAGCCACAAGAAATCAGGCGTGGTCGGATTCAAGTCATGGCTGACAATCGGCTGGAAAAAGATTAAGAATCGTTCCAACAGGTTTTTGCATGCGATTCTCGACCAGCCATTCGACAGGTCTCGAACGCATGAAAATGACGTTGGGCCCTTGACAAGATAACAATATTGTGTACTATATATTGTACATTAAAGGAGACTAAATATGCCTAGGTTATTGCTGGACGAAGACGTTAAGCCCCTCTCGGAATTCCGTGCTCATGTCACTTCTTGCTTAAGCCAGATCCGGAAAACCAGACGACCTGTTGTCATTACTCATCACGGAAAATCCGCAGCAGTATTGCTCGGTGTTTCAGAATACGAGGGACTTATGAATAAAATGGAACTTCTTGAGGACATCCGACTCGCAGAAGATCAATTGACTCAAGGTCAGGGAGTTTCACACGAGACTGCCATGAAAGAGGTCTTAGCCAGGGTGAAGCGATGAGAGTCAGATGGTCTCCCCTTGCAATAGACCGCGTTGCGGAGATCGCGTCTTATATTTCGGAAGACAATCCCAATGCCGCAGAGAAGTGGATTCTTAAGATTTTTGCAAGAACGGGACAACTAGCAGACTTCCCCGAGAGCGGACACCATATTGCAGAGACCTCACGCAAAGATATTCGAGAGTTAATTTTCGGAAATTACCGTATTATTTACCGTATTGACTCGCGCCATGTCTCGATTCTGACAGTGAGAAATGTAAAACAAATACTGCCCCTTGAAGATCTGAAATAAGAGCGTCCTACAAAACTTTCCAGCGTACGCCGGAAACCCGCGCCGCTGAAATGGGACGTTCATATGGGCACGAAGAAGGAGCGGAAAGAGTAATATGAGAACGTTAATAGCAGTAATGTTGATGGTTGCGGGAACAACAGTCATCGCACAGCAGACAAACACGCTCAATACGCTCCGGCAGGTGTATGAGAAGAAAGAACAGTCCACTCTGACTCAATACGGGAAGGATCTCGACACAATCACGGCGAACCTCAAGAAGAAGGGAGATTTGGATAACGTCCTGATCCTCCAATCTGAAAGGAAGCGATTTGATGCAGAAAAGACTGTTCTGGCTCCGAAAGATGCCAAGGATTCGTTTCGTCCTGCAATAGAACTTCAGGTAAAGAGTCCTAAAACTGAACCTATGGGCGATATCCAAACATCCGCGTATATAACACAGGGAGGAAAGAAGAAGTTTGGACAACCGCTTGAGGGAGAGATGAGTATATTTGGTGATGAATACCGAATACACGTTTTTCGTAAATCAGTGATTTTCTGGCGGAAAATTGACAGAACTGTGCAGTCGGTTTTTTTCGACAAGGACTTTGATATCAGATAGGAAGCCCAACTTCTGCTGGCGACTTAACCGCGCCGCGCCAGAGAAGTGGCGTTGGAACCATGAACGAAAGAGATTGAATTGCAAAATGGCGAGAAAATTATTTGTTGTAAGTTATTGATGATGGGTCAGTACTAGCAATTCCAGCCGGCTGGACTGGGCCTGCAGCCACAAGAAATCAGGCGTGGTCGGATACAAGTCATGGCTGACAATCGGCTGGAAAAAGATTAAGAATCGTTCCAACAAAGGATTGCAGCGCGACTCGCGAGCCCAGGCGCTCGCTCGCGGCTGAATCCATGCGTTGGCCCAAACAATAAAAAACCACTTGACATATGTAGCCAATAGGATACAGTGGCGACATGTTTCAGTTACGCAAGACAGAGATGTTCGCAGATTGGATTGATGGATTACGAGATGTCCAAGGCCGCGCAAGAATACTTGTCAGGATCGAACGCCTTGCCGCTGGCCTTCTCGGAGATATAAAACCGGTTGGCGAGGGTGTTTCAGAATTAAGAATCGATTGCGGCCCGGGATACCGGGTTTACTTTAAGAAGCAGGGGCGGGAAATTATTGTACTATTGGCTGGTGGCGACAAAAGCTCGCAGGATAAAGACATCAAAACAGCTTTGCGACTGGCGCGAAATTTATAAGAGGTGACGTATGAGCAAAACCAAAACAACAAGATATGATGTAGCCGAACACCTTCGCACACCAAAGGAAATGGCGGCATATCTCGAAATATGTATTGAAGAAGCAAATGGCAATGCAACACGCATTGCGAAAGCATTAGGGGATATTGCGCGCGCCAAAGGCATGACCAAAGTAGCTCATGATGCTGGACTTTCAAGGGAAAGTCTCTACAAAGCGTTATCAGGAGAGAGAAGCCCGGAATTCGAGACCATTCTCAAGGTTGTAGAAGCTTTAGGGCTCAAACTTCACGCAACTCCGGTCCATGCATAATGGGGCCAACAATTTTCTTCACGGTATTCATCGATCCGTCGGCTGACGGATCTCGAAACCGTGAGACTTAATTGGGATCAGTCCTAGTAAATAGGTATTGAGGCCAACCTGTTGTTTTGCTCTATCTCGATAGAATGACCGTTGGCTCTCGGAAACAAGGGGAAAAGGGCATCTTGACATCATACAATGTTTGTATATACAATCTTTACGAAAGTGAGGCGAAGATGAATACAACCACAGTAAATATATCTTTCCAGGGAAGTCTCCTGGCAGAAATAGACCGTGTTGCAAACACCGAGTCCCGGTCCCGGTCTGAACTGCTGAGAGAAGCTGCTCGCTCCTATATTGCCCGCAAGCGACGCTGGGACGATATCTTCGGATATGGAAAAACCATATCTGCACGCGGCAAACTGACAGAAATGGATGTTGCAACTGAAATTCACGCCTATCGCCGCGGAAAAGCAGCAAGATGAAACATCACAGGATCGTTCTGGACACAAACGTCTTGATATCTGCGATCCTTTTCGGCGGCCCGCCCAGAGAAGTACTCAAGTTGGTCATCAGCGGAACGGTTGGCTGTTCCCTGTCCCTTGCCCTCCTTGACGAACTTCGAGATGTCTTGCGACGTCCGAAATTCAAATTCTCTCCGGAACAGTCTTTCAATGTTCTGGAAGAATTGCATGCCGCCTGTGACATTATCAATCCTGCGGTCAGGATCAGTGTCATTGCAGAAGATCCTGACGATAACAAAGTCCTCGAATGTGCCGTTGAGGCCAAGTCTGCCTTCATTGTCAGCGGAGATAAACATCTGCTTGATCTTGTCGAATTTCGAGGAATCAAGATTCTGACACCAACTGCATATATTAAGATGGTCAAAGACATGGAGTAATCGGGGTCGGTCATTTGAATGAAATCCCCCTCCTCCTTTGCGCATCAACCCGTTACAAACCTGTTACAACAAACATGAATATTTTCCTTAAGACGGGCGTATACTAATTAGAGATAAAAGAGGTGCGTATTGTTTTAACCGTTGAAGCCGGGACGGAAAGAATATGGAGGCACCGCCGGCCAGGCTCAACACAACAAGGGAGGTAGTCAATGAGTAACAGGTGGCTGATGTCTGCAACGTACGTACTGCTGGCCGGCGCGCTGGCGGCAATGACAAGTTGCGCCCCGGCGAAGGAAGTGGATGTGGTGAAGGAAGTCACGAAGCTTGTAAAGGCGCAGGTTGGTGAAGATGTCGTTATCGCCTATATAGAGAAGCAGGGCGCTCCTGCCGCTCTTTCAGCGGACGATATTGTTGACCTTAAGAAGGCCGGCGCATCGGACAAGGTGCTCGTGATGCTGATGACCGGCAAAGGCGGAGGAGCCGCGGGATCCGGTGATTTTCCATTTGACCTGGACCAGCAGTACAGGGTTGGAAAACCGGTAATAAGCGGTGCGATGGCGGTTTACCCGATAATCAGGAAGGGGCCGGACTTAAATACGGAATACCAGACGCTCGATGAGGCCACAAAGGACAAGGCCATAGTGATAAAAGAGCTGGCTGATGCTTCCGTGCCCGTCGTGGTAATCATTAACAGCGGCAAATTGCCGGTCTACATCTCGGCGGGCGAAATAATAATCGGCGGCAAGCAGGACCGCGTTATTTCGCACGACATAATCATCCATCCCGGCAGGGAAATGCGTGTTGATGTAAAGTGCGTGGAGCATGGCCGGTGGCAGGGAGGCAGGGTGGAGTTCGAATCAGCGGGCTACATGGCAGGAAATGCGTCCAGGAAAGCGGCCCAGTTCAAGGCACAGGGAGATGTCTGGAACGAGGTGGCCCATCAGAATGCCGCGGCCAAAGCCGCTCCCGGCACAGGCACGTACAGGGCTGCATTCTCGAAGCCGGAAATAAAAGAAGCTACTGATGATTGCCTGAAGGCAATTCTTCCGAAGCTTGAAGACAGGAACTGCGTCGGCATGGTAGTTGTAATCGGCGGCAAAATCCACGCGATCGAGATATTCGGAAGCCCCAGCCTGTTCGGCAAACTCAGGGAAAAGCTGTTGAAAGGCTTTATCCTCGATGTCATGACCTCGAAGGAGACAAAAGCGGATCCGCCGGGCAAGGACAAGATTATCGAGTTTTACAAGTCCACCCAGTCCGCAAAGGCGGAGGAACTGAAAAAATACGACAGGAACACCAACTACAAGCAGGAGAGTTCGAAAGCTGTCGGCAACGAGTGCCGCGACGAGGATGGAGCAGTCCTGCACAGGAGTTACCTGGCACACTGAATCGGCTGCACTTCAGCCGGAAGATTATATCCGGCTGAAGGCATCTTTTTGCTTTTTTGTGTGGCTGTTTGTAGTACGGGCGCCCCGACCAGTCGGGCGCCCCTACAAGACAGAAGAGGCTCAGGGAGGCGGCAGTTCAGCGAATTGAATTCATCTCAAGGGTCAGGGCTGCCACGCTTGTGCTGTAGATGCGCCCTCCCACAGGACCCCACCTGTCGTTCGGGGACCACGAGCCGGCCTGTTTGCCGGAATTATCCTGCAGCGGGAGCAGTGAATGCTGGAGATCTGCCAGCATCCGGTCATGCTGTTCTGTCCCGGAGGCCTTGAAAGCCGCCGCACGGAAATAACAGCGGTAGAAATCGCGCAAGCCGGTTTCTTTGCCGGAGGCCATGAGCGTCTGTTTCAGGCGCATCAGGATTTCCTTTTTGTAGGGCCCTTCTGTTTCGGGGGCCATGAACATGCACATGGCACCCATCGCGGTGAGCGTTATCTTTCCCTCGGGCGAGTCCTTGGGACTGTCGTAGCCGAACTGGCCTTTGTCATCGATCATACTGTTGAGCCAGATGAGCCCTTTTCGCAGGGAATTCTTCTGGTCGTCCCATCCCAGCCGTGCGGAAAGCAAAAGCGCCTGGAGCTGCCATACGGAAACGGAAGTATTGGCTGTGATATCTGGCCGGTTTGAATAACCCCAGCCCCCGGAACCCAGCTGCTGTTTCCTGATGAATGCCAGCGCCCTGTCCAAGTGCGGTTTCAGGGAAGGATCTCTGCCGTTTGCGTAGGCCTCGAGAAGTGCAAGTGTCACAATTCCCTGATTATACATCATTCCTTCGGACGCTTCCCCGAAAAAGCCGGCGTCATTCTGGCAGCTCACCAGGTATTTCACGGCCCGGTCAATTACTGCCGGGTTCTTTCCCGTAGTGTCCGGATTTCTCGTAAAGGCCAGCAGGGCCAGTCCGTTCAGTGCCATGTCATATTCCCTTTTGCCGCCCAGGCTGGCGGTGTCCCACCGGCCGGACGGTTCCTGCACGGAAGCGAGCCACTGGATCGTGCTTTTGAGCGCCGCCGGTTTGTCCTGTATCTTAACAGCAGCCAGCCTGCCGGGCTGGCTGCTGGACATCATGGCGCGATTGCAAAGCCACAGGCCCGTTGCCATTCCGCAGACGATTGCAAAGCACGCCGCGGCGCCGAGAACCGGCCTGAAAGCCAGCCAGTTTAACGAAACAACGGGTTTCCAGGCATCTGCAGGAATTCCTGCCAGTATCCTGCCGGTAAGGTCCATGGAAGATTCTGCAGGGCCGGAGTCGCGGCGCAGTTCGTTGATTGTGGCCTGGAATTCACCGGCAAGCTTACGGCAGGAAGAACAAGTCTCAAAATGTTGTTCCAGTGACTGCTGTTCGTGCGGATCAAGTTCGCCGCGGAGGAAGGCGACAATATCTGCCTGTTCAGGACATCCCGTATTAAAGTTGTTCATTCTTCATCGCCTCCCTGAGTTTCTGGAGAGCATGGAACATCCTGGTCTTTACCGTGCCGACCGGGATTCCGAGAATCGCGGAAATTTCCCTGTATTTCAGTTCCTGGTAAATGCTCATTACAACGACCACTCGCATCTCCTCCGAAAGCGTATTCAGCGCCTTGCCGGTTCTTTCCCCTGCATCGGCAATTCTGCCGGTGTCCGGCCCGTCATGTTCCGGCACCGGCTCATTTTTCAGGGCCTCTGCCAGTAGCGTGCGCCGTTTCTGCTTCCGGTAATAATCCACCTGGACCTGCCGGGCCATCAGGTACAGGAATGTTGTAAACCTGGCGGTGGGCCTGTATTTCACCCGGTAATTGAAAAGCCGGATAAAAGTTTCCTGCGCCAGATCATCCGCATCACCACTATAAACGTTCATCCTGTGGAAAAAGTTCAAAAGAGCCTTCTGGTATTTCCGGACGAGCGCCACAAAGGCTTCCCGGTCGCCGTTTACCACCATCTGCATCACGGCTTCGTCGGAAACAGCGGGATCAGAGCTATTTTCGGGAGTATCCATTTTTGCTTGAAATAAATTGAACCTTTTATCTCCTGCAGGCGTTGAACTATCTCAAAAGGGAGGAATAGGTTCCAGCTTGTTTTCTACATACGTGATGAAGGATACCGATTGATGTTGCCCAGGTTGCCGCAAGGCCAATATAATGCGGGGCACAGGTGGAACTCGACTAATGCCCCGCAAAATATACTTTCTTGGATGGGATGAGCCGGCTGCAGACAAGGTATCCCGCCACATACTGGGTGACAGGAAAAAATCCGGACCGACGGATCTGGGCGATGTCCTGATCATCTCCCCGACCCTCAACGCCGGCCGCAGGCTCAGGGAAGTAATGACCCTTGACTGCGCCGGGCTCGGTTCAGTGCTGTTGTCGGTCTCCATAGTCACTCCCCACCACTTCTTCTCGCTTGATATCCCCGACATGAAAATCGCCGGCGGCACGATGAGCCGGCTCATCTGGACGAGGACACTGGGCTCCGTCAATGTGACGGAATACCGCCATCTTTTCCCTGGTTCAACGATACGGGGGGATACGGACAAGTTTGTCTGGGCGCTGAATACGGGGGAGATCCTTGAAAGACTGCGCCAGGAACTTGCCGACGGCGGCTACAGCATAGGAAATGTGCTGGAAAAACACGGCGAAAACCTCGAGGAGCGGGACCGCTGGGAGAACCTTGCGGCACTGGAGAAACTCTATCTTGCGGAGTTGAAGAAAGCAGGCTTCGAAGATTCCTGCACTGCAAAAATCAATCGCGCGCTGTCGCCCGAAGTTGATCCGGCCGTCAGGAGAATTATTGTTGCCGGCGTACCGGACCCGTCCATGCTTGCAGTCCGGGCGCTGGAAAAACTGTCCGCCGGCCGCGAAATAGAGATCCTGGTTTACGCCCCGGAATCGCAGAGGGACAACTTTGACGAATGGGGACGCCCCATTCCTGAAAAGTGGTCGAAGATGAACGTGGATATTCCCGCCTTTTCTTCAAATGTTTTCATGGAAATATCGCCGGCCGACCAGAGCACAAGGGTAAGGGAGATTCTTGCGGCGGAAAAATCGTTCGGGCCGCTGGATATTGTGGTCGGAGTGCCCGACACCACGACAAAGAATTTCCTTCAGAAGGACCTCCAGACGCTTAATCTTCCGGCCTTTGATCCGTCTGATATCGTCTTCAGCAGTCATTCGCTCGGCAGGCTGGTCGAATGCGCGGTCAATCTTCTTCAGTCGCCTGTTTACGAAACGGTGGCCGCCCTTATCCGGCATCCGGACTTCCTGCTGTACCTGGAGAAGAAGCTTAATACCACGGGAAATGACCTGCTTTCGCAGCTTGACCAGTTCCAGAACTTCTACCTGCCGCCGAACTTCAGGAGAATGCTTGAACATTTTGCCGGGAATCCAAAAGGCACCCACGACCGCCATTACGACTTTACCGTCCTTGGCGCGGCCCTGAAAGTGGTCAGCGATCATATTGGCGCTTTCGGTAAAGACAGCTTTGAAAACACGTGGCGCGCCTTCCTGAAGGCTGTTTACGAGGACCGCAGGGTTGGCAGCGAAACGGCTGCCGACAGGGAGTTTACCGCGGCGGCAGGTGTTCTGGAGGAGACATTAAGGGAATTCAGGGACCTGCCTGAAGACGGCAGGGAGTTCGATAATACAAGGCTTTCCACCGTATTCCTGCGCAGGCTGGGCGAGCAGCAGTTCCACCGGGAACGTACAAACGAGATAGTGGACCTGCAGGGCTGGCTTGAACTGCCCTGGAGCGACGCACCCTGCCTGCTTGTAACAGGCATGAACGAGGAGTTCGTGCCGGGCGGCAGCATGAGCGATGCGTTCCTGCCTGACAGCCTCAGGGAGAAGCTCGGAATGAGGAGCGACCTCGCGCGGTTTGGCCGCGATGTCTACCTTATGCAGGCGCTGATCGAACCGCGCCGGAAGAAAGGAAGGACCTGCTTCATGGCGGGCAAGTGCAGCATGAACGGCGATCCGCTCAAGCCGTCGCGACTGCTGTTCCGCTGTCCGGACGACCAGCTTCCACAGCGTGCGAAAATGTTCTTCGACAAGAAAAAGAATGTTCTGCCCCACCCTCCCGCAGAACTGATCTTCAAGCTCAACCCGGCCCGTGCCGGCAGGAGCGATCTCATAATCACTGACAGGCAAATCAACGTAACGGCCCTGGCCGGCTATCTTCAATGTCCCTTCCGCTTCTACCTGTCGCAAGTCCTTGGTATGGAGGAGCTAAGGGATGACAAGATGGGACTGGACAGTCTTGATTTCGGAAGCATTGTTCACGCGGTCCTGGAGGAAATGGGGCGTCACCAGGAGTTGTGGGCTTGCGAAGATTCCAGTGAGCTTGGCAAAGCGCTTGAAGTGCTCGCCAGGAAATACACTGCGGCCCGGTACGGTTTGCCCCTGCCGCTTGCCGTCCAGCTCTCGCTTGAATCAGCGGTACAGCGGATGAATGCGGCGGCCCGTCACCAGGTTGAGCTTGTCAGGGAAGGATGGAGGATCATTGCGGTTGAACAGAAGAAAGCGAAATTCAAATACCGCGGGTTCGAGATAACCGGAAAGATTGATCGCGTGGACCGGAACGAGAAAGACGGCAGGATACGGATCATCGACTACAAGACTTCGGACAAAGCAGAGGCTCCCTGGGAGGCACACATGAAGCGGCGCGACGGGTCCGCTGCTGAGTATAACAGGTTTCTGCTTCAGACAAAGCGGGGCACGAGCGAGTACAAATGGGTCAACCTTCAGCTTCCCGCTTATCACCTTATCTACACGGAAAAAGAGAAATTCGAAAGCAATATTGAGTTGGCATATTTCAATCTACCCAAGGCTGTAAGTGCCACGGGGATAAGCACTTGGGTTGGGTTCGGCCCCGGGGCAATGGAGTCGGCGCTGATCTGTCTTAACGGCGTGCTCGACGGCATCGGCAGCGGTGTGTTCTGGCCGCCATCCGAAACCGTGAAGTATGAAGATTTCGAAAGGCTCTTCATCCATGAGCCGGAAGATAATTTCGAGTTGAAAGATTTCAAACAGGGCGTTGCGCCGGGCGGTGGCATGTCCCACCCCCGGAAAAGAGACAGCAGGAAATGAAGATATCGGAGAAAAAGGCAAAGACGGGAAAGCCGGGCCACGTGGCGATAATGGCCTCGGCCGGGTCCGGAAAGACCACCCGGCTGGCGCATCGTTATATCGGCCTGCTGGCCGATCCGGACAGGCAGGTGGTGCCGGGGCGGATATGCGCGATGACTTTCACCCGCAAAGCCGCCGGCGAAATCTTTGACAGGATCGCAGAGAACCTGAGCAAGGCCGCTTCGGACAAGGCGGTGGCCAAGAAGATGGCCGAAGAGGACCTGCAGATGCCGACCTTGAAAAGTGCCGATTTCCTCAGGTTATTGAGGCTTTTCCTGGACAGCATCCATCGTACCAGCATAGGGACGATGGACAGTTTCATTGTGCGGGTTGCCAAACTGTTCCCCCTCGAGCTGGGGATACCGGTGGATTTCCAGGTGGCAGATGCCGAGGGTGCGCTTGCCATGGAAAACAGGCAGGGCATTCTGATGAGAATTCTCAGCAAGCCTGATGTCAAGCCAGCCGCCCAGAAGGAGTTCCTGGAAGCATTCAAGAAGGCCACTTTTGGTCACGAAGAGAAAGCGTTCGGGGATCTCCTTGAAAACCTGATCAGTTCATTCCACCTGCATTACAGGCTGTGTGCCTCGGCCGATAAGTGGGGTAACGAGAATCTGATCTGGCCCGGCAAGGGCCGGCCCTGGAAATACAGTGCAGGCGGTCTTGAAAAACATACTGCGGCAGCGGGGAAATGGATCGAAGAGAAGCTGAAGAGTGCTGACGGCAATTACGCCAAAGTACTCGAAAACCTCAGGAATATCGTCGAAGTCCTGGGCACTTATGGTCCCACGACACCATGGGCAGATGAGTTCGAGACTACTGTCGGTAAAAGGCTTATCACGAATGTCCTGGAATCCGGACCCCGAGACCTCTCGATTGAATACCAGAGGAACAGTTATGGCATTGATCCTGAGGCAGCCGGGGCGATGGCACACCTGGTCGGGAACATGATGGCCGTGGAAATTGACCGCGCACTCCGGCGCACAATCGGCATGCATGCCCTTCTCGAACACTATGACAGGGCGTATGACGAGGCGACCCGCCAGAGCGGCAGGTTCAGTTTCACGGATATACAGTATCTCCTGGCACGCGGCGACAGATCGGGAATGGGTTCGAAAATAAGCCGCCTGAGCGGGGAAGAAGGAAAGCTCTACATTGATTACAGGATGGATTCAAAACTGGACCACTGGCTCCTCGATGAATTCCAGGATACCAGCGACCTGCAATGGGCGATATTTTCGAACCTTATTTCGGAGCTGATCCAGGCATCGCCTGACGGCTATGAAAGAAGCTTCTTTTACGTGGGCGATGTCAAGCAGGCCATATACAGGTGGCGCGGCGGGAATCCCAACCTTTTCCGTGAAATATATGAAGAATTCAACAAAAACAGGACTGTCATTGACCTGCAGCATATTGCAAAAACGCACCGCTGTTCGCAGCCTGTTGTCGACGCGGTAAACAAGGTGTTTTCAGCATTGCCGGCAAGCCTGCCTGCCGGCACCGCCGGAAAGTGGAAAACGGTCTGGAAGAATCACGAGACCTACAACAAGGATGCGCCCGGCTATGTTGCCCTGCTCGAGCCGCCGCATACCGACGAGAACAGGGACAACCAGGAGGAGTCCCGTTACAGGCTCGTAGCCGATCTTCTCAACGAGGTGCAGCCTGTCAAGCGCCGCCTCGAGGTGGGTATCCTTGTGAGGACCAATTACGCAGGCAGTGAACTGGCCAATGCCCTCAGGCGTGACTGTCCGGGCATGAGTTTTGTGCATGAAGGCAAAGCCGGCATAACCAGGAACGAACTTGTGCAGGCCCTGCTCTCCCTTGTCGCAGTGGCCGCGCATCCGGGTGACGAGTTTGCCTGGAAGCATGTACAGATGACTCCCCTTCTGGCCCTGCTGGAAACGAAGGGAATCAGCCGGAAGAACATTGCCGTTAACCTGCTCCGGGAGGTCACTGACTGCGGCTTCCAGTCGTTCATCGACAACTGGGGCGCACAGCTGGAAAGTACTGTAAACATTGGCGAATACGGAAGGGAGTGTCTCTCCAGGCTGGAAAATGCTGCAGCCGAGTTTGATGCCACCGGGTCCAGGGACTGCAGCAGTTTCCTGGATTTTATAAATGAATACGAAATCCACGAAGAAGCAATGCGCACATCAGTGCGCATCATGACCATCCACCAGGCAAAAGGACTGGAGTTCGACATGGTCATTCTTCCGGAACTTCAGAGCAGGGCCGGAATGAACATGGTGGACTCCGGTACGCCGGACCTTATCCATGCTGGAAAACAGTCCAACCCCGACTGGATACTCAGGGCCCCGCGCAGCATGGTATGCGACCATGACGCCACCCTGAAGGCACAGCTTGCTAGCGTAAACGAAGATGCGTGCTTTGATTATCTCTGCCTTCTTTACGTTGCAATGACCCGGGCCAAGCACGCGCTTTATATCGTGACATCACACCAGGGCAAATCGGAAGTCGTTCGCCCGGCGCGGTTTATAAAAGAACAGCTCACGGGCGAGATGGAGCCCGAGGCGCAGCCCAATACCAGGATCAACAGGAGCGAATATATCAGGCTGTACTCCTCGTCCGAGGCTGGAGAAAAATGGTTTGAGGCCAGATGGCCCATTGAGAAAAGCGTGACGGCACCTGCCGCAAAGACTGTTCGCGGGAAAGATTATTCAAAATGCAAGTCGATGAGGAAGATGCTCAAGCGGTCCGAACCGTCGAAGCAGGAACAGTACGAGCGCAAGGCGTCGAGCATGTTTGATCCGGAGAGTCACGATGTGCTTGGGTTCGGGTCGGTCATCCATAAGCTCTTTGAGCAGGTTGAGTGGGTGGACAAGGAAACTGATCCTGACAAAATCGCAAAAAGCGTGAACATTTCTTCATGTTGCAGCGCAAGTGTTTATGATGACGCCTGCGTGCAGTTCCGCCAGGCACTGCGGTCGCCGGAGGTGCGGAAGGCGCTCACAAAACCGGCCGGCAATGTTGAGTTGTGGCGGGAAAAGGGTTTTGACATTGTCGTGGACGGCGAATGGATAAGCGGTATTTTCGACAGGGTGATTATTGCGCGCAATGCTACGGGACGTGCAACTGACGCCGTCATTCTCGACTATAAGAGCAACCGGATTGAGGATGAAGCCGGCGATATCCGGAGGACGGCGGAATCGTATCGCAGGCAGATGGAGCTCTACAGGCTGGCGCTGTCGGGAATACTTGGCCTGCCTCAGGGTAGGATTGCCATACAGCTGCTGCTGACCCGTATCCATAAGATCTACACATTTGATTCGCTGTAGACAACAATGATGCAATGCAAGGGCAGGCAAACCACGCCTTGCCATCCGCCCTGACCATTCGCATACGCGTAAACCTAAGCCGGAGAATGCGGAAACACCCCTCACCTCAATCCTCTCCCCAAAGGGGCGAGGAAGAATAATTCCTCTCCCTTCAGGGGAGAGGTTAGGTGAGGGTGACGATAAGTTGTGTGGTATAACGAGACGACATCTCCGCCATCTCAATAAATCCAGCATTTCTTAGGTTGACGCGTATGCGACCCTTCGGGGCGGAATTCAGATAATAAGAATATCTTTTAACTCTTTAGTGCGTACGCCTTGCCATATACGGAAACTCATGCAATCATGGTTCTGACGATCAGGTGTGTTTGAAGGTGAGGCCTGCCGGAGAGATATGTGATGAACAGTCAGAAATGGATGAAATGGGTAAAAGCGCTTCAGGCAATAAGCCAGACCGGCCTGCATTATGCCAAGGACCAGTACGACAAGGAACGTTACCGGCAGATTGAGCAGATCTCGGCGGAGATCCTGGCTGCAGGTTCAACCCTCTCGGTCGAAGAGATCCTCAAGATGAACGCGGTAGAGTATGGCTATGCAACACCCAGGGTGGATGTGCGGGGTGTGGCCTTCAGGGATTCAAAGGTCCTGCTGGTAAAAGAGATAATGGACAATGGAAGGTGGACACTTCCCGGCGGCTGGGCCGATGTTAACGAGACTCCCGCCCAGGCAGTCGTAAGGGAGGTACTTGAAGAATCAGGGTTTGAAACAAGGGCTGTAAAAGTGCTGGCGGTATATGACCGCGACAACCAGGGACATGTACCACCTGCCCCGTATCAGATTTACAAGTTATTCTTCCTGTGCGAGATAACGGGTGGAGCGGCCCGGCCCAACAACGAGGCCAGCGAGGTCGCATTCTTCGGCGAGAACGAGATACCGCTTGAACTCTCGCTGGGGAGAACGACGGGGCAGCAGCTGCGCAGGTTCTTTGAACACCTCAAAAACCCCAACTTGCCGGCAGATTTTGATTAGTCCAGTTGTCGCCCGCACTAATAATTGCTCATACTGCTATCCGTAATCTTAATTCCGCCCCGAAGGGTCGGGGCGGATGGCATGCCGTGCCTGCATTTTGGGGTTACGGGGACCGGGAAACGGTAAGTGGATTTTGCGATGACGGCGAGGCATCTGACATTCGAGGTATACTTATGGTATCCGAGGATGTCAGTAACGACGCCGACGCGCAAAAGATGCTTGCCGGCTTCCCGGCAAAATGCAGGCACTTGTTGTTTGGGTTTGCCTGCCTTGGGCAATAACCGGCTTAACTGCATCGCTCGGCGGATTCTGTCCATCAATGCTTGACTCTGCCGGCGTGTGCGGCCTAAATATATACAACCTTTAACTCAAGGAGATTGTGCCATGACAGAAACAGAGATAGGCGTAATCACCCACTTCTTCGACAAGATAGGCGTTGCCGCAATAACCATGACTGACGGCACTCTTTCTGTCGGAGATACCATTCACATCAAGGGCCATTCCACCGACATGACGGTCCAGGTTGAATCAATGCAGATCGAGAAGGACAAGGTCCAGACAGCCAAGAAGGGCGATGGCATTGGAATCAAAACAGGCGGCAAGGCCCGAGAACACGATAAGATTTTCAAGGTCACTGCCTGACGGGACCTTCTGAGAACACCCGGATAGTCAGCGTCGTAAGCTGTTCATCCATATGGTGTTATAACTCTGCTTCTCGACAGGGCAGAATCATCTTGCTGATACTGCTATCGAGTCTTATCTTCAGACCATCGTGAAATCATTTTCTGATACCATAGCGGCGATTTCCACGGCGACAGGCAGTGCCGGCATTGCTGTCGTCCGCGTTTCGGGACCGGCAAGTCTTGATATTGCCGACAGAATATTCAGGTGTACCGGGAAAATTCCATCCAGGCGGCCGGCAGGAACTTTTGTCCACGGCTTCGTCCATACCCCTGCGGAGGATGAAAAGAACGATACCGACGAAGTGATACTTCTGATATACCGTGCGCCCAACAGTTACACCAGGGAGGATGTGATTGAATTCCAGGGACACGGAGGCCGGGCATGTGCGAAACGGATTTTGCGTGCTGTGCTCGAAACCGGCGCGAGACCTGCCGAACCGGGAGAATTCACAAGGCGGGCCTTCCTCAATGGCCGCATAGATTTGCTGCAGGCAGAAGCAGTAGCAGACCTGATCAGCGCCAAATCCGACCGTGCCGCTGCCGCTGCACTTGATCAGTTAGAAGGCTCGTTAAGCTCTTCATTCACAGCTATTTATAGCTCCTTAATAGCCGCTGCCGGCGACCTCGAAGCGAGCTTGGATTTCCCGGAAGAAGACCTGCCCGTCTCCATGGTTGGTAACGCTGAGAAGAAGATCAAATCGGCCGGTAAACTGTTGAGCAAATTGCTGGCGACATGGGAGGAAGGACATCTGCTGCGCGAAGGTGCGCTGGTTGTCATATCCGGAAAACCAAATGTCGGTAAGTCTACCCTGCTCAATGCGCTCCTGGGTACCAACCGTGCGATCGTAACCGAAGAACCGGGCACAACCCGTGACACCATCGAAGAAGAGTTCGTTCTTGACGGAGTACCACTTCTCCTCGTCGATACCGCCGGCATACGCGAATCAAAAAACATAGCCGAACGGGAAGGCGTCCAAAGGGCGCAGAATCTTATACGGAAGGCTGACCTCAACCTCGTGATGTATGACAGTTCCATTAAGCTGGCTGCCAGCGATAAGAAGCTGCTGATAGGAATGGATCCTGGAAAATATGTTATTGTTCTAAATAAGACGGACTTGGGGAAAGTCACAAAACCATCAGATCTAAAGGGTTATTCGGTTGTATTGTCATGCCTGACTAATGGGACCGGCATTAAGGGAATCAAGAATGCCATAACAGAAAAACTCGGCACCAGGAGTTTCGGACAACCCCACGCTACGATTTCCGAACGGCATCGCCATGTAATATCCACTGTCATGTCGAGGCTCGACGATGTCACAAAAATTCTTTCATCGAAGAGAGAAGATCTGCTCGTTCCCGCAATAACAACACTCCGTGATGCGATAGAAGAGCTTGGTACAATTACCGGGAAGAGTTACGACAAGTCATTGTTAGACAACATCTTTAGCAGATTTTGTATAGGTAAATGAACGAACGTTTTGATGTCATTGTTGTTGGAGGCGGGCATGCCGGCTGCGAAGCTGCCCTGGCTGCGGCAAGAATGGGAGCAAGTACAGCCCTTGTTACCCTAGGCCTGGACAGTATCGCCAGGATGTCCTGCAATCCGTCCATAGGCGGCATTGCCAAATCTCACCTCGTTTTTGAAATTGATGCGCTGGGTGGTGAGATGGCCAGGAACACTGACTACACCGGAATCCAGTTCAAGATTCTTAACACTCGCAAGGGTCCGGCTGTCCAGGCTAACCGGGCTCAGTGCGACAAGCAGCTCTACTCGCTCCGGATGCAGGGCGTGGTCAAGGGAACCAGGAACCTTACGATTGTCGAAGACAAGGTAGAGGGCCTGCTGACATCCAAAGGCAGAATACAGGGCCTGAAGACCTCAAGGAATGGAGATATCAAGGGGGGCGCTGTGGTACTGACCCCCGGCACATTCTTGAAGGGTTTGATTCATATTGGCAAGATGACAAGGTCTGGAGGGAGAATAAACGAGGAATCTGCGGATGAGCTGGGCGCTGCCCTGTTAGCCTTGGGATTCAGGATGGGAAGATTGAAGACGGGAACGCCGGCCAGACTGGACGCGAAGACCCTTGACTACGGCGAAATGACCATTCAGCCAGGTGATGAGCCAGCACCTTTCTTCTCCCGGGAAGTGTCCAGGGAGGGCGGATTGTTCCACGTGGAACAACCGGGGGCCAGAGATACCAGATTGTTCCACGTGGAACAAATGGGCACCCCCCTGGTTCCATGGAAGCCCGGCAGCGATCAACTCCCATGCTATCTTACCCACACCACGGAGGCGACGCATGACATCATCCGAAGTAATCTTACGAGGAGTGCGCTCTACGGGGGACAGATTACCGGGACCGGCGTCAGGTATTGTCCCTCGGTTGAGGACAAGGTGGTCAAGTTTCCGGACAAGGTTCAGCATCATGTCTTCGTCGAACCCGAGGGGCGGAAGACAAATCTGGTTTATCCGAATGGCATCTCAAACAGTCTACCGGAGGATGTCCAGCTCGACCTGATACATTCAATACCGGGTCTGAGAAATGCCAAAGTGCTGGAGTGGGCATATGCGATAGAATATGATTTCTTAGATCCGATTCAGCTCGATCACACGTTGGAATCCAAACTTGTTGAGAACTTATACTTTGCAGGTCAGATAAACGGGACTACTGGCTATGAAGAAGCTGCAGCTCAAGGACTTATAGCTGGTATAAATGCTGTTAATAAACTGTGCGGAAAGTCACCATTTATTCTTGGGCGGAATGAGGCTTATATAGGCGTGATGTTGGATGATTTGGTGACCAAAGGTACCAATGAACCATACCGGATGTTTACGTCAAGGGCGGAGAGGCGCCTTGTCCTTCGACAGGATAATGCCAGGTACCGGCTGCTTTCCTTTGCCAAGGCAGCTGGGATTGCCTCGAAGGACTACCTGGCGGAAACGGAGGCTTTCTCCGTTGAAATTGAAAACGAAGTCAGGAGACTCAAGGCCGAGCACGAGGGGTCACATACTATTGCCCAGATCATGTGTCGGGCGGATACTCACTATGGAGACCTGAAGAAGCGCAATACGTCCCTTGATCCTGAAGTTGCAAGGCAGGTTGAAATCAGGATCAAGTATGAAGGGTACATAGAGCAGGAGAACCGCCAGATTATCCGGGCAAAGGAATTGGAGGATCTCGAGATTCCGGCGTGGCTGGACTATTCAAAGATCCGCACATTGAAACATGAAGCCCGTGAAAAATTTGGACAGATACGGCCCAGGAATCTTGGGCAGGCCCTGAGGATTCCGGGCATCAATCCGGCAGATATTTCAATCCTTTCTTTGATGATAAAGAAGGGCAAAAAGTCATTTATCTCGGGATTATAAGCTATTGGTAAACATTAACTTGTCAAACCTGATGGATGAAACGTTAGGCTGCGCTTCGCGAACATCAGCGTCATCGGCATTAAATCTTTCTCCCTTACTCGCCTTCGCCAGGAAGCCCCGTTCTCTGAACGGGGAGGAATGGTCTTCCGCCGTAGTTTCGCCGAATGGCGAAACGGAGGCGCTGGCTACGGCGGAGTTCCGCACAGAAGCCCCGTCCTT
>Ga0172371_10000459_pt1 | contig 62457 bp, 1 predicted proteins | sample Lak12m_FD_114543 | JGI IMG/M metagenome (GOLD analysis project Ga0172371, IMG submission 114543) | Freshwater microbial communities from Kabuno Bay, South-Kivu, Congo - kab_022012_12m | ecosystem: Environmental > Aquatic > Freshwater > Lake | place: Democratic Republic of the Congo: South-Kivu... | reverse complement strand
GCGGTAAAGGGTAAAGAAAATGAGAATTACATACTTACGCCTCTTCAGGCCTACCGCTACATCCAGTCCCATCCCGAGTATAAGAAGATGCTGGAAGCAGCCTCGGCGGTGGAGGATGAGAAGGACGCTATAGGTAATATTCATAAGTTAATCCTGTTGTTTAGCATTACTATTGCTACTATAAGGCAACTTGATTCTAGTCACCAGAAAATCAAAGCACTTAATTTATTTGCCCAAAGGTTGCTCGCAGTAGGCAAAACGGATGAAGCAAGCAAAGTATTAGATGAAGCTCTTGCCGCAGCGAGGAAGCACAAAGATATACGTTTACTAATCTCAACAGCTTCGGAACTAGTGATTGTGGGAAGAACCAGCGAGGCTTTGGCAATCGTAGGTACAGTGGGAAGTGATTACGAAAGGTCCCAGGGATTGATTTCTATAGCCAGAAAATTATCTGCAATCGGCAACACAGATGAAGCATTACAAGTTGCAAGAGGAGTTTCTGATAATAAAATTATAGTTGAGATTTTACTAAAGCAAGGAAAAATAAATGAAGCATTGGAAATTGCCAAATCCGTCAGCGATCCACATATACAAAAGAACTTATTTGCCATTATAGCTGAAGAGTTAATCGCGATTGGAAGAGTGACTGATGCTCTGGAAATAGAAGATCCTACTAATGTAGCGAAGAAGCTAGCTCGAAAGGACAGAATAAATCAGGCCTTAGAGGTAGCGGTGTCTATAACTGATGATAATCAAAAATTCAGAGCTTATGAAGTTATATTTGAGAGATTAGCGGCAGCAGGAAGGGTGGAAGAGGCCCTTATCCTTATTCCAAGTGCATACTTAAGTCATCCGGACCGCATCTCTGTAGCGAAAGAATTAGCAAAAATAGGGAAAACAAAGGATGCCATCAAAATATTTACTGAAGAGCTTACCTTTGTGCAGACAATTTTGAGTGAAGAGACTAAATCTAATTTTCTGGTTGATATAATTACAGGGTTGCTTATGGTAGAAAGACTGGATGATGCGTTGGAAGCAACAATAACCATTCCTCGAGAGAATACAAGATGTTCTGCTTTGAGACTCGTAGCCGAAGCTTTTGCAAAAGCAGGAAGAATCACTGATTCCCTAACACTTGCAGGTTGTATTACTGAAGAATTTTTGTTTCATAAATGCCGGGCCCTTGCTTTTATAGCAAGGAAGTTAACAGAAGCCGGAGAAAAAGAAAGAGCTAATCAAATGTTCCTCGAATGTCTTACATTAGCTAGAACCATTACTTATTCCGAGCTTAAAGTATGCACGCTTGCTTATATAGCCAGACAATTATTCCAGTTAGGGAAAAACGAAGAAGGTAGACAAGTATTCGCTGAGGCCATTAATATAGCAGAAACAGACCTGGAAGATTCCTGGGACCATATGGACAAATCAGGCGCTCTTTCTGAAGTCGTAGAAGAGTTACTAGCAGTGGGTAGATTAGACGAAGCATTAGTCGCAACGAGAGCTATTGAAGATGGCTATAAAACCCGCGAGTTTCTTTCAACTATTGTCAATCGGTTACTTAGATTAGAAAGAGTGTACGACGCTCTTGCCGTCGCAGGGCCTATGACGAGAGATTTTGATAAGCCCGACGTGCTTATTTCGCTCATAGATGAATTTATTCCTTTTGCAACAACCGTTCCCGGACTAATTAATTCATCTGAAGTAGAAATAAACGATATGCTTAAAGAGCTAGAAAGGTCAACTAATATTTCTGGACAGAAACTTTCCGCTGCCTTGTTTATTTTATTATGCCACGGATTTACTATTGAGCAAATTAAGCAACAGGAAATTTGGAACAGATTTATAAGATTTGTTAACCAATCAGGCGCAAATATAAGTAACAATTCCGCCTTTCTGGATATCTTAACTCAAGGCAACGTAATTCAGTGTTTTGATATTATAACTGAGTATTTTGTCAGTTTAGAAGTGTCCTTATATTTACCTAAATTATTCGAACGCTTTTCCGGGTTGTATGGCCAGGAAAGGCGTGAGCTAGTGAGGCATTTTAGAAAGTATTATAGTTACTTAATCCGCGGAAATGAACCAGAACCAGAATTGCTTGATAGCGAAATAGAGGAAGAAGTTTGCCTATCGGTTATCGCTTCAACGAATCTTTCCAGAGAAAAATACCGCTCAACATTAGATGGGTTTAAAGATAAGCATATTCCCCCGCCTAATTTTAGCGCTATTTCCCGCTTCAGGATAGCAAGCGGAGAAGTTGTTTTAACGGATCTTCTGAATGAGGAAGTATCCTTAATTTATAGAAAAATAGAATATCTTAAATCACTTAGCCAGAGAGCGCCTACAGAATTTGTGGCAGATTTATTAAGCCAATATTACTCTAGTTTTTTTAGAGAATCCTCGGTTAATTTTCCTCCAGTTTTAATGCACATTATAACTTATTTAAAAGATCAAGCTTCCATAAAAGAAATATTATCTAGAAATAACAGAGACATAGATATAACGCTGCTTAAAATGCAAATCCTTTATCATCTAAAAGTTCTTTCTATTAATTACGTCTCTGTATGTGAAGAAATAGCAGAGTTAACCATAGATTGTCAAAAACGGATACCCACTAAGAATGAAGTTATTCAAGCACTGGATAGGTTGTTTATATTTACACTTATCCTGCAGCCACATTTTAAACAAAGTTTACAGCAGATTTCATTAAATCAGCGGATTACCCCGGAAATTTTATATTTGCTAGAAGAAATCTATTCTGAAATAAAACCAGAGGCAGCCCCAGCATTAAGAGATGTGATTGATTCGGCGAGCGGAGTGGATAAAATAAGGAGTATTATTAAAAACAGAATAAAGACTACGCGGGGAACGGAGGTTATAGAGCTTACTTTTGTGCCGGCTAAGACAAAAATTGATTATTTCTACGGCTACTTTGGTGAGAATTGTTCTGCCAATTATCCTCAAGAGTTGCTCAATTCGTGCTTTACTCCTGTAAGGATAATTCATGAGGGAAAAATAAGGGGCTGCATCCATACACTTACTTTGGATATTAACGGTAAGAAAAGCCTTGTTATCTGCGGCGTTGAACCTCAGACGCCATTAGCCAATATATTGGATGCAAAACGATTTATTCTAGAGTTGTTAGAGATGTTTGTCAATATTGCTAAGAAAGAAGGATTTAGGCAAGTATTAATTAGCATAAACGAAGCAACCCTTTCCAATAGGTCAGCAATAAAAGAAGAAATAAAAGCCATGATTAAAGATAGGCCGGTCATTAAACAGAAGGTCCAACCAAACTTCCCCAAGCATTCTGGGTACTCTATACAAGATTTATGTGTGCTAAGAGATAATCTTAAGGTTTCAAGCCCGGTTTGTACTGAATATTTTAAGCACACTATTACAAGAGGTATTTATGCGAAAGCGACGAATGAGTTAGATAAGTTGACTGCCGAAATCGGACAGTCATCTGAAGATACAAGAATGCTGCGAGTAATGGCGGGAGAATTAAAGAGGGCATACACGCAGTATTTAATAGGTATCGACCGCTCCTTAGTTTCCGGCGAGATTAACCCCTATATAGCAATGCGGACCTGCAGGGATTTAGATTGGGAGTATAAATTGACTGGCATTAACGATGTGCAAATAAAAAAGGACAATTTTAATATTGGCGTAATATGCTCCATGGCTCATCCTATTCATGCGGGAGTTATTTTGATGGGGCTAAAAGCCTTAGCTAACTATAAGTTAGACAGGGTATTGATTTCGGTTATCGGCGCTAGGCCCTGGAATCCAATGTTGGCAGATACAGAAGCGCATCGTTATGCTGCGACAAGGGCGGTGATAAAAACATTTGAGCCGCTGTTCACTTTAACCGATATCGGCAATATTCGGGAAGACGTAATCACTAAAGTAAAAATGTATAATGAATGGGAGCGAACCACTGATGACCCGGAAGACGATATATTCAAATTATACGGATTAAATAGTAATAATAAATTAAATCTCTATTATTTATCCGGCTCTCGGTTCTATGGAAGATTTGGTCAGCCTAGCCATCATGGGAGGTTGGATGTCTTGTTGGATTGCCTTGAAAGAAAAGCAGGCAGTTTTAACGAAGAGTTACACAGGTTATCTGGTATATTTATGTTAGAGTCGGGTTGTGATGGCGTGCTCGAAATTAATTTTGAATCCCACGAATATACCTCAATTTTTAAGAAACAGCTTTTTAAATACGAGTTGACAGATCCAGTCGTCTTATTTGCGATAAACGGTAGAATGGTTCGGTCTGGACTAAAAGGTGAGAATCCAAACAATAGAATTTTTATCCCATACCCTGTTTATCGTTATCTGCAAGCCAACCCTGATTTTCTGGAATATATAAAGTCATCATCTGCCATTTCTGGAAATATAGATCTGGGTCCAGCCTTGGATTATGGAGTTGCTATGAATGCGGGGATGGCCGGCTGCCTGGCAGTGACAGTAGGGATGACGCAAGAGAGCAATTCGCCTACATGGCAATTCAAGCCCACGAGGAGTTTAATAATAGGTAAGAATATCCGCGGCGTATCTAATTCCGGATTAGCAGATTTGCTTCAGAACAACTTCCATAATTATAAACACATGCTTCCTTGGTTGTCGCTTCAAGGCCGCTCTCCTCCGAAGCGCAAAAAGAACATGGCTGTTCACATATTAACCTCAGTTCTGCTGGGATATGAAGCTGGGGAATGCGTAACTGCCTCGGCGATAGATGGCAACATGAGGCGTCCATTGGTCCGCCTATTGGATATTTCCCTGGATGACCCGCGGCTTGATACCAACGCGCTCCTTGATATCGGGCATTTGCGCCGGGTCTACCGCTATTTTGCCATTGTAGCCGAAGAATTTCGCCTGCCGGAAGCTCTGGTCAGCGAGCTTATTCCTGCCGTCCGGGCCCATGATATCTGTGAGGTTATGTACCGATCGGTGCCGCACGCAAGAGAGGTATTCAGCAAACATCAGGCATTGATTAAGAAATATGCTAAGGGTAATATCCCCGGTATCAAAGAGATCCCCGCATTCTTAACCGGGAAAGGGATCTATGTTCCAGAGAGCGCCTGCGGATTAGAGTTGTGCGGGATGTTTCTGGAATACATTCTTGATCGCGAAGGGTTAGATGCAGAGGCGTGGCAAGAGTGCGCTGATAATTTAATGGTAGAGTTCGCGCACGAATTCTTTGCTATAGAGACGCTGTTCAGGAGAGGTATAGCGGTTTCTGCCGTGCAGGAATGGCTTATTACCAGGCATGCCCATTATTTCAGCGATTGGGGCAAAGTGCGATCTCTGGCAAAGGGGAGAGAATTTTCTGCGGATGACCTTGTCCTTACGCTGGATATACTTTTCTGCGCGGATATATTTGAAAACGGCAATAATAAGTTCAGACTCAAGAATTTGCGGGATATAGACAGGCAGCCGCTGACGGCAACCTTCGCGTTTATGGACAGGCGCGCCGGATCAATGGGGATAATCAACAGGGAGCGAGTCAAGGAAGCGTTGCTGCGTTTACTCAAACAGCGCGATGCGCGGCTCCTTGGTATTTTAAGAGAAGGCCGGGAATTGGATTCAAACGCGGAACTTGAGCTTGAAATACAGGAAGCTGAAACAAGCGTTGGCAGCGCGGTAACAGCGCCTAATTTTTCCAGGGCTCCCCCGCGCCGGCTTAAAGAAATTATCCTTCTCATGATCGCTCCATTTATATTCTCAGCCTGCGGTCATTCCGGTATTCAAACAAACTATTCCACTAACCTATCACTAAAGCCCGTTTATGCCCAGGCCTATCAGCAGCCGGCCAAAGAAACTGCTAAATGCTCGGTTCAACAAATAGAGCAGCTTTTTGAACAGGGCAAATCTCACAAAGTTGTTGAATTCGGCCAGGCCGCAGTCCTGCCGCTAATCCAAATATTGCTGGATATACGCAATCCCCTTCTCTTGCGCACGGATGCCGCCTGGTGCCTGGCGGAAATAAAAGACCCCAGCGCCAAGGCCGTCCTTCTTAATTTAGCCGAAGATAAGCAACTCCACTGGTTCATCCTGGTAGAGCTTATCAGGTATTTCAGGTTAGTTGAAGCCCGGGAAGCGCTCCAGCTCCTTGAAAAGCTGATGGAAGCCAATGAACCGAAAATTGACAACTCGAATACCATTATCTACTACGGCGCAAAGCTTGCCATAGATGTAATTAACCCGGCCAATTCGCCTATCGCCCGCATCAAGGATGGCAGCCGCATGATTACGCGGACTCTCGAAGAAGCCATTAAACAGGTCAATCTTTCCGATTATACGCTAAGGATCAATAATACCCTGGTGCACTATAGCTTTTTTGCCGAAAGCGTTGAACCTTCCGATGAGCGGTTACACGGAAAGAATATTTGCGCTCAATACATCAAAGATATAGCGCAGGGCCAGCTTTATTATAGCTATAGTATTTTCGTGTCAAATGAGTTAGACGGCGCTATGCTGCTGGCTGGATTAACCGATATGGGGCTCTGGAATGCCGCCTGCATACTGGGATACGTTGAGGAGCATAACAGGGAATATGCCATGAAACTTGAGTGCATCGCCTACGAAATAAATAATTTGAAAAGCAGGCTGCTCCTTGAGTTGGGTTTTGTTGCGGATAAGATAATTCATGTTTCCAGTCCGCTGGGCAATATTAAGGAAAAAACTTTGGATTTCTTAACCGCAGTAACGGTTATCGCGATTTTGGCCTCAGGGGTTTTAGCTCTAATAACAGACATAAATGACTATAACAGGAGCCCGGAGCAGATCATGATTATCACGCCTTCGGGAGAAGAAATAAAGCTTTCAGAGTTGGAACAGAAAGTGCGGGAAAGGTTAGAAAAGGCCGAGAAAATACTGCTAGAAGCGCACAATAAAATATGGGCATTGGCTCAAGAAGGTAAAGAGGCGGAAGCGCGGGAAATAGTGAAAAACGCAATAGCAGAAGCTAACCGTGACTTTGAGCAGGCAAAAGGGACCTTTTATGGGGCGATCAGGCAATGCGGCCTGCGGGAAGAGTTGGTTAATTGCTGGGTCCGGGCAAAAATACTGGAGATCTTAAAGAAGAAGCGCAAAGCGCTGGATAATTCTATTGAACAGTTGCTCTTGCACCGTCCTATTCAGCCAAGCGAGCCTGCTCCCGCGCCTATTAAAAAAGAAATCCCCACTAAGCCGGTTGCCGTCGCAAGCCCGGTTAAGGCAAGCACGTATCTTATATTCGCAGGCCTTGCTTGTGGGCTTTTTGGTTTGATCAGCTATATCTTTGGGTTCCCTGATAAGGGAATTGTTTTAATTGCATCTATCGTGTTTTCAATCGTCGGTTACCCCCTGTTAAAGTATCTCCAGAAGCGATCTAGCCCGGTAAATTCTCCGAAAGATGAAACCCGCGCAAGTCCGGTTAAGGGCAAGGAGGCGATACAAGAGAGAGCGGCGGTGCACGCTATGAAAAACCTGATCATCAGGAACCTTGGCGGAAGGTTGAATAAAATATTCCGGCTTCTTGCTCCTGAAACGATAAACAGGCATTTTCCTGAACTGGCCGCCCTTAAGGCGGTTAACGACCGCCTTGAATCTTTACTCGCGGAAGATACCAGGCTTATGCAAACAACCGGGAAAGGCCTGCCCAGCGAAGAGCTTGACGCGGAGTTCATGAAATACAGGAATGCGTTTGTGGAAAAGATCAAAGGGCTCAAAGCCCTTGGCAATAATCCGCAGAGATTTACGGTGCTTCCGGAAGAGCAGAGAAAAATAAGGCTTCAATTGTTCGCGATGATACTGGCCGGAGAAAGCGCCTGCGACATAATGAACCAAACATTATTTAACCTGGGCGATTCGCAGTGGCTTTGCGAGGACACTATCGGGTTCCTGAAGGCGATCATTAATAATTTTACGGAACGCCAAACCGGATACATAGAAACAGAAAGGCTTGGGCTCGCCTTAACACAGAAACTGGCTAATGCCGGAATAGCGGAGGTAATAAGCGGCAATGAGCTGGTGAGATGGAAAATCACCGCAAAACAGGAACTGCTGGATAAATTATCCCAGCCGGAGTTCCTCGGCATCGTCAAAAAGGATATCGTGCATTTATGGCAGGAAACCCGCAAAGTGGATTTCTCCTACACCATATGCAAGGTTTTACGGGGAAGACATTTCACCTATACGCGTATTATTGAGCCGGGTTTAGATGAGATCATCACTAATTGCATCAAGGCGGGGGCAACAGAGATATTCTTTAAAACTATCTACGACAATGCCCGCATACATTTTACCATAATGGATAACGGCCAGGGCATGGATGAAGAGCTGGTTGAGGCGATCAACCGGGGCGAGCCGATAAAGAAGCAGAAAGAAGAAGAAAGGTTCGGCCAATTAAGCACAGGCCTTGGGCTGTTCACTGTTATTCACGCCATAAGGGCAGCGGCAGGCGAGGTTAGCGTAAGAAGCGATAAAGGCAAAGGCACGACAGTCAGGTTTAGCCTGCCATTCAGGATAGAGCCGCATAAATCAAATACCGCCATAGTAAGGAAACTGTTTAAGACAGGACAGAGGTTCATTTTGATGGTTGCCGGATCCGGCGAGAAGGAAAAAGGTAAGCTTAAGGCAGTGAGTTTGTCGCTTGCCGGAGAGCTGGGCGCCAGGCCGATAAACAAAGAATGGCTTGAGCAAGGGGTGGTTTATCTGATGCTGGAGGAGATTAAAAAACAGTATGGCCTGGAGGAGATCCGCCAGGCAATGGGATACATCAAGTCACTTACCCCGGAAGAACGAATCGCCTACGCGGCCAAAGCATGGGGGCTTTTTAATTTTGACACAGAGCCGATAATCGTCGGCGGAATTAACAGCGCCGCAGAGCGGATCAAAGACGAACTTACCTGGCGCGAGCTGGTCAAAAAATATATCGGCCAGGAAATACTCCAGGAAATGTTAAGTTTCCCGGAAATGGAGGAGTTCTTTGAATTGCATATCCGCCAAATGATAGACAGGACCCTTGGATCCGGAGAATACACGGGGGTAGTGTTATATATACCCGGAGATCCATATGCGTGGATAGATGCGCAAGTTTTCTTCCTTTCCGAATTCTTGAGAGATACTCCGGCGGAAACCGCTTTTGCCATGTCTGGGGCGATGCGGCAGATTCTTAGGGCGAAAATAGCCGCGGAAAGGTGGGCGGATTCGCCGGTAAATAATGCAGGAATATCCGCTTCCCTTTTAGACGGGCCTGCAGTGTTTAATTTTGATGATGAAGTTTTCGGGGCGGATAGAATGATGCTTTCCGATAAGTTTAAGAATTTAAACAGTATTTACCGGGGTTATTTAGCGCAAGGTGAACGCGAAAAAGGCCAAGAAGCGGTTATGGAGCAAATCTGCAGAGACCCTAAACTGAAAGGCGCAATAAACGCTTTCATCCGCAGCCAGGCCAGGGAGGAAGACGGTCTTGAGGTAGGAGTAAATCTGCCTTTCGCCGAAAAATACAAGGATAGACAGGTAAAGAAGTCCATCGATATGATTAAAGACCGGTATATTTTCTTTATTCAGAAAGAATTTGCTCCCGGAATGGAGCTCTTGAATAAATACTGTGATGAGTTGGTGGAGGAGCACGGATTTAGCCGCCAAGACGCGGTTGAGGCAACCGGCGAGATGGTTAAGCTTTGGATGGCCGGAGGCCTGGGCACCTTTAAGCCAGATATGGTAGATGCGTTTGATGAGGTGTTGCGCGAATACCTGACCGAAGATGAGATGAAAAATCGCCTGAACGTCATGGGCATTATCTACGATTATTCCGTCAAAGGGCAGGGGCCGATAGAGCAAAAACTGGTTGAGGTAATGCTTGGTATGCTTGAGCCTGTGCCGGATGCTCGTTATGAAGACGTCGAAGTCGGCTTATGCGGAGTAGGGAAGGTCACTATCCAGATTTATAAGAATCCTTATGCAAAAGTAAATGAATACTGGATACGCTGCTTGATGCAGGATGAGCCATACCCAGAAGAGTATAAACATGGCGTGTTTGATGAGCTTTACTGGGGTGGTGTTAGTGATGATCACAGAGCGGTCCAGACAAAACTTTACAGAATAGCGACTTTGGAATTTATTATGGACCTGATCAGAAAAGGCGAAATAAGCCACAAGCTTCTCTTCTCAACCAGCGAAGCAAATACCACATTAGTCGTTCCCAGGGCAATCGATGACAAATATGGAAGGCATAAATTCTTCAGCGATGTATTGGTCCATCACTACAATCATACCATTGTTCCTGCCGGCCTGCCTAAGTACAGGCATGAACTATTTGATGATTTGCGCATAGCTCCGGAATTTAAGTTTGTAATTCACGACGGGTGGATCGACCTGGTAAGGTTGACCGGAGCGGTCAGCGATTTCATTACTGGATGCTCCACCGAACACACCCGGATCGTCAGGGAAGTCATTTATAAAGAGTTCGCGCATAAGGTAGTAGAAGACGACCTTTTCGGGAACAGTGAAGGCTCGTATATCAGGCGCTGGCAGAGCGAATATGTACAAGAGGTGATCGGAAAATACACTACCAAATTGAATGAAGAAAATTATACACTGTTTTTCGCTAAATTGTTCGCCGATGAAAAATTAAAATCCGCATTCACCAGGGAATTATTAGAAGTCCAGGCATTCGATAAAGAGCGCTTTATAAATGAGTTGCTGGCGGGGACATTCGGCGCACTGGGAGAGACAAGGAAATTGTTTTGGAAGCCGGATATATTAGAGCGGCCGTTTTTTACCTTTATAAGGAGGTTTGTCCAGTATAAGTGCCCGGATTTTATCATTGATGTATTATTCGAGATTATATTTAATAACCTGGTTATTGAGACATTTGCCGGCACCGCGGATCTGCGCCAGGCGCTCTATGACTCTAAGGCCGTCATATTTATCGGCGGGAGAAGGTTTGATCCATTCTTTGATAAGCAAAAAGCCAGGCTCGAAGAATTATACCGCTTAGACCCCCGCATGAGAGAGCATATAGTCTTTATTTCCAACCATAATGCCTATACCTCCTGGATAATCCAGCAGGGTACCGATTTCGGAGGAATGCTCTCCTGGCAGGGAATGGAAGCCGGGCCTACCAGCATCATCAACTCCGGGCAAGGCGGGAAACCCACCTTTGCCACCCTCGATGGAGATATTATAGAAAGATTGCAGGAGATCGCCAGGGACGAACTCGGAAAGATCGTTAAGGGCACAGGCTACGTGGTTAAGTATTCCGAACCTCAACCCTGGGAAGAACACACCAAGCCCAACAAGAGATCTTTTGTCGAAGAACTTTTAAAAGCAAGCCGGGATTATAAGAACAAGAAGGATTACGGGATCATTGCTTTGAACGCTATGAAGATGTACCTGACCCAGGGAGACGAGCGTACGCAGGTAAAAGGGCTGATCAGGGCCTTTGCCCTGGAGGCAGCCAGGAAGAAGAAAAAGAAAGAAGACAGGAAAAGGATAATAGAGCTTTTTACCGAAACCTTGACAATTGATGACAAGGAGTTGATACTTCTCGGGAAAGAGAAGATAATCGAAGGAGAAGAGATAAGAAAGGTTAAGCGCAGAGACATCGAGCCTTTTGGATTTGAAGAAGAAAAATATAAACTGGATAATACGGGATTGAAAGACTTCATGACGATTTTACATACCCAGATCCGCGCCTGCGAATGGAAAATAGACAAACTGGATCACTACGTCAGCTATATCGAGGGTATGATCCCTTTGAGAGAGCGCAATAGAACAAGAAGGGCGGCAGTGATCGGATTGCTGGAGAAGATAAAGGAATCAAAGCTCTCTGATTATGAGAAATTCGTGGAAGTCAGGGATTTCCTTGAGGGGTTGAACGTTAAGCTTGAGCTGCTCAATGGCAATAATTCTATGGCTAATTCTCCGGTAGACAGCTCCGCTTCGGCTGTTTCAGTGCAATCAATTGAGCGTCTGCGCGGCATAGCCGCAGAGATTATAACGGAATTCAAGGCGGCGATAGAGGAACTGAAAATATCCCTGAGCCGCGATGAAGACACGGTCGAGCAGATCAAGTACCGCCTGGCTGAAGAGCTTAAAAAGAAGATAAAGGCCAACTTTGATAAAGCGGCCGGCGGAGAAGAAGCTATTTTTGCAGCGCCTGCGCCGTTACTGATCACCGGAATGGGCGGTTCGGGAAAGAGCACGGTTACCAAAGGCCTGGTCCTCTACTTGCAGGAGGTGATCGGCGCGTATGTACGCGATTTGACGGGAGGGGAGATTGCAAACCTCGTAAGGCCGCGGGAAGCGGATAACTGCATGATGCAGCCGCTGGACCGCGCGCTTGATATCATCTCACATCAATCCTGCGAAGATGTGAGAGATAAATTCCAAATCCTGCGCCACAGCCAGGAACTGGCGGCCCTATTCAATTGCCTTCAGGAGGCGCTGATGACAGGATATGACAGTAACCTGCGCGGCCGCCTGAAGGTGGGCTTAAACAGGCAGGATGATGTGGTAATCTTCATCGGCGATAAGGCCAGGGTGACCCTTAAGGAAGAGGCGCGGCAGGAATGGGGAAGGGACGAGTTAGTTTTTGAGATGTATGAGAAGAATGAAAAGACCGGCAGGAGCGAATGGGTGCATAAATTGACGGAGGTGAGAGTAAAGGTCAATGAGAGAGAATTTTATACAAGAAAAGCTACGCTTGACGGCAAGGTATATCCTTGTATCGGGTTCAATAATACTGAATATCTGGTGAGGCGTTCGGAAGAGGGCAAGGTATCCCTCCTTACCGATATTCCGCGGCTTTGTTTTGCTGCCCGCGAGCCGGGAGCAGAAGTCAGCTTCATTGAGGGCGTGGAAGGTAACCTCCTGGAGCATAAAGGCAGGAAGGCCAATGAATTTGAGATAAGGACGCTGCGTATCCGCGCGCAGATGCTGGAGAGAGCGGGAGTCGTGTACCTGAACAATGTGCCGTTCATCATCCCTAAAAATAAATGGGCTAAGGCAGCGGTTGCGGTTACGAAGCAGGAAATGATCTTGGCCGAATGGAAGGAAATCGTGATCAGCGAAACAGAAAAGGAGGAAATAAGGAAATATTTAGGCGGCGAGATAAAAGATAAAAATAAGCTTGAGGAAGAAGTAGCTAGTTTCACGCAGCAGATAATTCTTGTGCGCCAGGAGGCCTTAAAGGAGGAACTCCTGGAAATGCTGCTGCCCGGATCAGGGGTTATGGAAGAGGAGGGTATCGCCTCAACTGCCGAAAAATCCATCATACCTCTTTCTGTCACGGAGGAGATATTTACTCCTTTTATTTACCGCCTCCATCGCATAGTGTTAAAACGCGAAAGGGAAAAGGGCAGGGTCACGAGCATTGACGACGAGATTGACCAGGTGATGAAGCGCATTATCCTGCAGAGGACCGAGGAGGTTTTGATCTATAGCTGGATGGCCGGCTCCCTTAGGGCGTTAAACCTTTCATTCGGTGAGCTGCTGCACGATCTTTACAGGAGAGGAACCTTTGAATCCCAGGATTTCCTTGACTGCATTAAAGAGACCCTGAAAGAGGCTCTTGCTTTTGACGTGCAGAGCGCCTCGGATGAGCTGCGCAAGTTCTGCGAACTGGAAATAGCGGATATCCTGAGGAATATACCCTATTCTTTCAGCCGGAACAACCTGAATAAATTCCGGGGCAAAGGCCCTAAGCCATACTCATACGAGTATTATACCCGCCGCCGGCAGTTACGTTTCGGCCTGGTGTTTGCCTTTCCGAAAATAAAAGGTTATTTCAATGACGAATTCGTGCGCTTTTTTAACAAAGTCCTCAGGGAGAGGCTGCGCGGGGTAATGATACCGGCGGTGATTTTTGACCCCCGGAAGTTCGACGTAGATTTGCCCAAGCTTCATTTGGGATTTGATGATGCCCCCGTCTATGAGATAGACAAGGTATTGGTTAAGGGCGCGCCGCACAGGTCGCTTAGGAAAATACTCCGCGCCTGCTATGAAAACCGGGATATTGAAACGGCAAGGGAATGGATCGACAGATTGAAAGCGCTGATCATAGAAATAAGCGGCCGCGGAGTAGTTATCAAAAATCCCTACTTAAGCCTGTTTGCTTCGGATCTGATCCTTGACGATAAGCTTCAGGAACGCCTGGTATTATACCACTTGTATGGCCTCTCTGAAGATGCCGGGGACTACGATAGGGATAATTACGCCTGGGAGAATATTGCGGATGACACCCTGGTAAAAGATTGGGAAGAATTACGCCGTTATTACGAACAAGCCATATTTAATGAGTTCCCCCGCGATAGCAGCGGTTTTAAGAAGAGGTATTTTAGAAAAGGCATGGAGCGGTGTTCAAGAGTGGATGAGCCGCGCGACCTGTACATATTGGATAAACAGCTTGTTTACCTGGAAAGAAAACTTCAGAGGGGGATGTTGTATTTATTGCACAATATTTTTCTTAAGAAAACGAAAGGCCTTGAACTTGAGAAGAGGGAACGCTTTAGCTTATGGTTGATGCTGTATCGTTGGCATCTCAATGAAAATAAATTCAAAGGGCTGGTGAAGGTCTGCGATGACATATTTAACGCGGCGTCGAAAAATCCTTCTTTTATCGGAGCGGTGGAGAGCCTGGATATATATGAATTATACCAGAGGTTATATTTGGGAGAAAATACTCCGGAACAAAGCGAAGAAGTGATTAAGTCCGCCGTTGAAGGCATTTGGAAAAAAGAAAAATTAAGCAGGCAGGAACGGCGCATGTTAGGCGCGGCATTCCTGAATGAGTTGATGTTTTTTGAGGCAGATAGCCCGCTTAAACATAAGAATATTGCGGCGAAGGACTGGGATAATCTTGTTGAGGCGATTTCTAGGGCGGAGAAGCAATTAATTAAAGAGCACCTGTCTCTCTTAGAGAGAAAAACCGCCGATGAATGCTTATCCGAGTTTGAGCAGCTCTCGGCTTCTGAAGACAAAGGTAAAGGTAAGACTTTTATCTTATCTGAACAGCCTACGAAGGAATTTCTAATGAAATTAGGCGCCTTAAAATATGACACCGGGCTCTACCGTATCAGGCGCACAGGCGATTGGGTGATTGTAAAAGGCAACCCCGGCTATAAAAGAGTTATGGAGCGTTCAGCCCTTAAGCCCCTTCTTGAGCTGGGCCAGAGCGACATATGCCTGATTAATCACCCTTGCGGGTTTACCTATCCGGTTGCGGGAGAGATTTATGATACTTTTTACCGCGGGCACAAGTTTAACTATACTATTACGGAAAAAGGGTTAAGGTCATTCAGTATGGCAGGAATAAGGCACCCCAGGACTGGCGCGGTTTTCTTGGAGATGATGCCGGTAGGCGAGCTGGACCATTTCCATCTTAGCGTCCAGAATTGCCCTGATTTGGCATGGTACGAAGAATATAAGGGAGAATACGCTTGTAAGGAATGGAATATCAGGAATTACTTTATACCTTGGGATAACGTAATTATGGAGGACATTTTAGTACGCGGGCAAGTCGGATTAGACATATTATTGGGCGAGGATAATCCGTATCACCGTGTAAGAGGGATACGTTTTGCCAGCCGCCTTGCGCCGAAGGAATCCCTGCCGGTTATTATCCCGTATCTTGATGACCCGGAGCAGATTGTCCGGCTTCAAGCCACCATATCTTTAATAGAGCTCTTTGAAAAGAGGGTGAGGAGAAGCGATATCCGGAATGCCTTAAAACCGTTTATTAATGACAGCCTGATTAATGTTATTTTCCGTGATATCTACGGGCCTTTTGAAAGATGGACTCAAGGTAAAACCACTTTGCGTAAGGATCTCATAAGCTTATGCGCCCCGCCTGTACTTGAGCTGGGATTAATTACTGTGATTAAAGAGGGAGAAACATATAAAGGCGATGATAAGCTACCATTGGTTGTAGAAAGGCGGGATTTATCCAAGGGGCAAGATATTCCTCTTGACGGTAATAGGCAAAGGATGGTTTATGTTGAGCAAGGCGCTGTGGCAGTGGGGTTTGAGAATCCCGGGAGAATGATATATTTGGAAAAAGGAGACCTGCTTATCATTTTTAAAGAAGCAGGCCTTCTCGCGGATGAAGATTCGTTTATAACCATAATAAGCGAAGGAAACTCTACATTTACAACAGGGCCTCCTTCCGAAGCCGCTTTAGAAGTAATCCACAGGGCAGCAGACGCCTATCCTTCCAAAACGCATTGGCTTACTCCTTTGGCGCAAATCCGCGTCGGTGTAAAAACCGCAACAGGCCGGGAAAACTGCCATATCCAACCGGATCACAATATAGAAATACTTTTAATCCGTTCAGGCTATACGGATATTACGTATGGCGACCCAGACGGTAAAAATCAAGAAACCCGCACGTTGAGCCCGGGCCAAATAGTTATCATTCATCCGGATACAGCGCATGGATTCTTCCATCATGCTGTGGAAGGCGGGTGCGGGCTTATCGTTATTCAGCCATTTTCTGAAAAGAGAAACATTGAAGCCGAATGGGCGGAATCCTCAAGCCCAGTGTCTTTGCGCGGAATAAAAAATATTATAGGGTTGCGGCGCGTCTTCAAGAGAACAGCCGACCTCTCCGTGGCTGGTGGGGTCTGTTCTTTCGCCGCAGCCCTCCATTATTTTTTGATCGGCGTGAAAGCGTTTTCACCTGAGAGGAGCACGGCCGGAAGCGCGATAAATATAGTGGCTATTTGTTATTTAGGCCCTAAATCTTTTATGAGAGGGATACAAAATGGAGTTGTAAAAATCCACACAGGGTGGGGAGACATTGATGAATCTGATCGTAAGTACCTGCGCGGACAACTAGGGCTAAAGGAGGAGTCATTTATCGGAGAAGGGACCGGGGTGGTCTTCCATGAGAGCGCGGGGCATTATTACATACTTTCCGCTTCACACGTAACCAATCCGTTGGCATTCTCCCGCAGGGAATACAGCCCCGATGTAATGGTAACGCTTCGGAACGGGCCACAGTTGCAGGCGGAGATCGTAACGGATATTTCTCTCAATTCATTCGCTGATTTAGCCGTCTTAAGGATCAGAAAGCAGGGGGTGCCGGAAGAAAATATAAGTGCCATATCTTTAGCAGACGCGGCGTTGGTACCCAACGAGGCTATTCTCGGAAAACACGGAGTTATCCTGGGATACCCGCTCGGACAAAATTCACTGGAATTATATCAGGGGCGCATCGGGTTGGTAGGGGAAAAGACCCGTTTTGGCCATTTTGAGCAGCTCATGAAGCTGGGCGCCTATTCAAAGCGCGGCGCCAGCGGCGGACCGGTATTATTCCAGAGGAAGATCATCGGAATAGTCGGGGGAAGCAGCAATGATCCGGAGATAACCACCTTCAGTTCTCTTGAGACGATATTGTTATTTTTGAAAGATATCGTAGACGGGATTGCGTTTGAATGCGACGATTTCAGCAATGACGCCGATAGAAATGCGCTGCGGGAAGCGATAGATCTGGCAGGCAATATCGGTTTCGACGACAAATATATTTTTAACAGGCGCCTGCTTCCCAAGCTGTTACTGCTTAAGCTGGGCGGGGACGCTGAAATTGATGATTTACTGGAGAATAAGAATATCGGCCCTGAGGAGATCGCAAGGGCATTTGAGATCATTCGTAACGCGCTGAAAGAAGACCGTGCCTTGTCCGCGGATTCATCGGATTCCCCGCTTGTCTTTACCAAAGGCGCATTGCTGGTCACTCTTGGCATGGCTGTTACGAGTCCGATTTCCAGTTCGACTGTTTATAATTACGGAGCAATATTGCGCGGCTTGTTTACGCAGGGTCCTGTCAATGAATCTGTTTTTGCGCGCGGCGTCGAAACAAGCGCCGGCAGCACGGTGCTGGGCTTGAATTTTATCAGAGCTCCGCCGTTTGGCCGGCTAAAGAATATCGTCCTGCTTGTAATCGCTGCGCTAATACTTCCAGCTTGCGGCCACTTCGGAAATATCCAGGCGCAATCTTTAGGCCAGCTGTCAAAACCTGCTTACACCCAAACAATGCAGGCGCCAATAGAATACCCTGCTAAATACTCGGCCCGGGAAATAAAGCTTTTGCTTGATGAGTGCAGATCTCTTGAAGTAACCAAGATCGGCAGGCCCGCAGTCCTGCCCCTTGTCCGCATTCTCTTAAACAGGAGTAATCCTGTGCTGACGCGCGCCAGCGCCGCCTGGTGCCTGGCAGAAATCAAAGATGACATTGCCATCCCCGTCCTTATCAGAACAGCTAAGGAAATCTCTTATGATGAAAAAGAATGGATGACTTTGGTAGAGATCATCCGCGCCTTAAGAGAGCTCGAGGCCAAAGATGCGCTTCCCATTCTTAGGACATTAAAAGAAGCAAACGACCCGGAAAAACCGAAGGCCGTCAAATCCTCCCCGATCATATATTACTCTGCCGATTATGCCATAAACGCAATTAATTCCGCTCAATCTCCTGCCGGCATACAAGAGGACAGCCGGCTTAAGGAGATTGCTTTAGAGCTCGCGAATAGCTTCGGTAGCCAAATCCGTAATTTCTATGGTGGACGTTTGACCCAGGATGATTTTAGTCCTTTGGATAGAATGGACGCCTTAATGGAAGATTTCGTGACCGAACATGGCTTGACGCTTGAGGAAACCGGCACATTAATAGGATTGATGAAACATTACGCTGGTCTTACCTCCAGCCCCGCCGCATCCAATTCCGCGGGATCAAATCAGGAATTCCTTAAAGTGGCAATAGCGGTTATTACGAGAGACGATACGACGATTCTGTGGGAAAACAGGCAAGGAGTTTGCGATGCCATACATCGTAAGGCGAGAGTAAAGTTTGATATAACCTATACTCCGGAAATAGTTTATCAGCCTTTGTTCAGAATGTCGCAAGAGCCGGATGAACTTCTTAGCCCCGAAGAAGAATACCTTAATGTGCTCTCGAAATTGCGTTCCATAAAGTTCAGTTATTTCCCCTCCGTAATTTTCCGGCTTATGCCCGGAGCAATATCGGAAACTAATTTCGTATTTGTTGTCACAGATCTGCCTCTGGCAGATGAACATATTCAAAGCGGAAAACAGGAATCTATTCCTGTCATAAGCTGGCTGATACCATATGGAGAATGTCTTGTCGGTAATCCTCATGTAAGGAAATTTGTTGCGCATAAGACAGGGATGAGCATTTTGTCGACTCATTCCTTCGAGCGGCATATCTCCGGTAATCCGGATATTTTTGCGGAAGATATATCGAATATGGTCCTGGAAGGGCTTGAAAGAAGCGAGCTTCCGCAAAGGCAGCATTCTGCCAGCCCAGCCGCTTTGGACCCAGCTAACCTTGATAAAATTATTGCCGCAGTTAAGGATTTAGCTATAAAAGCAGGCGAAATTATGCTTGAGGAAAAGCGTCAAGGATTTGAGGGGGAAGAGATTAAAGAGCAGGGCTCAGTGGTTTTAAAAGCCGATAAAAGGATACAGCGGCTTTTTGATGAAGGGCTTATTAAGTTGCTCCCGGGCTCATTTATCTTAGGGGAAGAGAGTTTTAAAGAAGGGGACCTTGATAAAGCACAGAAGGCGAGATATGTTTGGATTGTCGATCCCCTTGACGGAACCACAAACTTTAAAGCCGGAATGAAAGAATACGGCGTCGGGAATTGCCTGTTGGACTGCGCGCAGATGCAAGGTTACGGTATGCCTATATATAGTATATTTTATGCGCCGGAATTAGAAATAGGCGGACATAAAGGGTGTCTTTTTGAGGCAGCGGATAGCAGGGAAGGCGCTTATTTGAACGGGGAAAGGATCCGCATATCAGATACCCTGGATTTCAGCCAATCCAAATGCAGCATGCATAGCGGCACAAAATATGCAAAAGAACGGTTTGAAGATCAAATAGCGGCTCTTTTTGGGGAAGCGGAAATGCTTGATAAGTTCTCAGCAATAAGCCAGCACTGCCTGTTGGCAGCAAGCGGGAATTACACGGGTCTGCCTATATTATTTACGGCGCGCACCCTTAAGATCTACGATATTATTCCCGGGGCTTTCATCCTGCAAAAGGCAGGAGGCATAGTAATATATCCGGACGGTACGCCGGTGTTACCGTTAAACTTTAACAAGATCTTTGTATTGGAAGGGACCAGTGCGCCGCGGCTGCCTTCCAATATAGCCTGTTCTCTTGCGGCGCAAGGTGATATCTTAAAAGCGGCTTCTTCATCCGGAATTTCAGCATCCAGCCATGTTATGTTACAGGATAACATCTTAGGTGAACTCACCAACCGTGGGCCACCGGTTGCGCCGCTGTCGCGCGCTTTCGCAGATTCTGCATTAAATCCGCAAGCCAAAATCAAGGCCCGGCCGTTATTTTGGGAAATCTTAATTGTCATTGTTTCGCTCATGTCACTATTGGTTTTCCTGGCGTTGGGCGTAAACAAATATTTTTTCACCCCTTCGCCGGATAGCATCAATCAAACCTATCATTATTCCCGCACGCATCTTCTAAAGCTCAGGCCGCCCATTAATCCCACATCCTATGAATGGTTTATCTCTGGCGGTAGGAATTTCTTTATTATTTCCTCTGACCATTATTCTGCGCAAGCGTTAGATATTGTTTATAAAGATATCCTCCCCAAGGTTGCCGCTAATCCCAGCAGCTGGCTGTTTTTAATTGAAGGAGCAGAAGAAGTCAATCTTTCCGGAAACCCAAGCGAGGCAGGATTAGCCTATCAGATCTCCGGGGTTTTCGGCATACCCCTCAAAGACCCCATACTTAATATCGGCCGTAAAGATGTCATTGAGGCCGTTCTTAAGGAAGCCGGAGGCACAATTGAAAAAGAGGAGGTTTACGGTTACCTCCTGATGAATGAATACATCGCATATATACAACGCGACCCTAGGGACATAAAAAAGATCCCCCCTGAAGAGAGAGGGAAGATTATGGAGTCTATAATTAAGGATTTTGCTCAACGCTGGCTCGTAGGAGAGGTAGAGCTTGGGGAAAGCGTGATTAAGGTATATCGTTCATTTGACGCGGAAAGGAAAAAGAGGGTATGGAGAATAAGCAACCGTGTAATAAATAGATTAAGCGCAATAAATGCGACAGCCATTGTAAAGAAAAATCCGGATAAAGTTAACGTCCTTTTTATTATAGGTCATCATCACCGGGATATAACAGAAGTGCTTAAGACGGCGGAAGCAGGATCTCCTCTTAACTTTACCAAAGGTGCCCTGCTATTTACGCTGGGTATAGCAGCCGCAAGCCATCTCCAAAACATTAATTTTTTAATCCTGCCGAAAACGCTTTCCCCAAAGAGTTCATCAGCTGCGGACAACCCCGCAATCATTATTCCCGGCGGGACATTTAACAAGAACCTGGTTCAAAAAGATACTAAAACCGGTGAGATCTGGTTTACCAAGCAAGTAGATAGCTCGCTATCTTTGGAACAGCAGCAGGCAGCGCGGGAAAAACTTGAAGCTGAAATTGCAAATTTCGTTGCGATGCCCGGAAAATTTAAGCATTTACTGCCTGAATGGAGAATAATCAATCGTAACGGCCCCGATGTCAGCTACCGCACCAAACAGTGGGGAATGGACTTAGCCGCGGCGATAATTTCCGGTGAATTCAACAGAAAAGAGCTGCTTAAGATTTTTGAAAATATAGCCAGGCAGCATTTCCTGGGCTTTTGTCAGGACCAGATAAAACCGAACCCCGATAAGAATTTCTTGCGCAACCATAGCATAGATAAATTCCTGAAGAGAAAAGATAAATTCCTGGTCAATGCCTGCCCGGAACTCAAGCTGATTATGGATGCCCCGGAAATCATAATTAACGGGGCCGAATACCTGAATTTTGAGCGATGCATTGATTTTGTATTAAGCCGGCGCCCCGAGTTGCTTGGCAAATTAAATACCTCCAATTTATTCCGCGTGCATAATGATCTGTTGCTGCGTAATCTCCTCGTCAATAAAGAATACCCCGGCCTGTTTAAATATATTGACCCGCGAGGAGAGAAATTCGGAGACATCGTTTATGATTATTCGCGTATTTATACACTGTGCCTTTTAGCCAAAGAGATCCTTATTTATACGAAGAAATTCACTCTCAACATATCTGCAGGAAATAATGGGCTTGTGGAAGCCGAGTTAATACTGCCCGCGGATAAACTTCAGTTAGTTGATGAGCTGGGAGATGAATTGTTGCGCATATTTAAGAAAGAGGGCGTAACGGATATGCTGGCTAAAAATGAACCCTATTTTCATCTCCGGGCGCTTCTTTACGCCGCCACATCGTTAGCGTCCTGGGTGGTTTACCGCACCGAAGAGGACGGCTCCATCGGAACCTGGGCTACTGCCTATTATCTGCAGGGCACGATCCTGATGAACCGATTTGCGAAAGAAGCAGCCGCCAGCGCGCTTTCTACCATTCTCCTTAGATTATTAATTTTGGCAGGTATAGGATTCCTATGTTTTGACTATTCTTCGTCTTTTACCGGGGTATGCAGCAATCTGCCGGTCCGTATTTCCCTGACAATAATAGCGACGATCATTATTTTATCATTTCCAAGGAGGTACGCCGCTACCGTTAAAGGTGTTGATGAGCCGAAGCCAAACGGCCCGGGCAACGGTTTTAAAAAAATCGGCAAGCGGGAAAAAGAAGAGTATATCGGTCGTCGTTTATCTGAAATAGATAACGCCGGCTACTCTACCGAGATATTGAAAGAATTCTTGCTGGAAAAGACAAAAACGATCAGTAGCATTAAACAGATTGAAGAAGTTATTGGGCCTGTCATTGAGCCCGTAATAGCTCAACCAGGTAGACGGATCTTGTATGAATATTTAAATTTAGAGGCAAAGGAAACCCGTACAATTGACCCTGCTTCGGCCAGATTTTTTGTTAGTTGCAAAACGGAATTTCCGAAAAAAGGATATTATTACGAGTTCGAACGTATCTGGTCTAAACGGGGAGGCCGGAAGATCAGGGAGTGGGCGCGCCAGCGAATTATATCTGTTAGCCATTATAGAGAATTATCACCTGAGTCAGGAGGGCGTAAGCTGTTGAGTAAATTCGTGTTGCCGGAGTGCGCTTCTGATGAAGATGCTTTGGAATTGCGGCAAATAATAGACACTGTTAAGCAAAGGCGAAAAAGGAAATTTAGAGCAGAATCCGCGATTAGCCCCGTAATTACAGTATCGACAAGAGAAGAGCGGGGTTCATCCTTCCGTGGCTGGCGCGGCCTTTCCCCTTTGCTGACTTGCTCTAGCCCCGCAGCCAAAACTCCGATAAACACGGAAATCACTATTTTGGTGGTTGATGATGAACCGGGCGTCCGGCAAGAAATCAAAAACTTATTGCAGGTGATATTTGCATATTACAAGATTTCAGTGCGCTTTATGGAAGCGGGAAACGGGGTAGAGGCGTTGGAAATCTTAAAAAATAATAAGAGCATTTATCTTATTACATCAGATATAAGCATGCCTGATATGGATGGGATCGAGCTATTAGGGACCATTAAAAACGATATGGCAACCTGGGATATTCCTGTAATAATGATCAGCACAGCTGCTTCGCAAAATACTATTCAATGTATACTCAAGTTAGGAGCAGAGGAATTCTTTGGTAAGCGTCAGTTGCAGGATGGCTATTTAGAAGAGTGGATTGTAACATTTTTTAAACACGTATTCTTTAACAAGACGACAAATAGCCCCCTCTCTTTGCTTAAGCCATTCGGCGCACTGGTTGAGACCTTCGGCAGTTCAGTAAGGCGCATATTGGGGAGCGAGTCCTTTACCAGAGGGATGAGGGTAATTTCATATCTTTCATTAGGCATATCAGCCGTATTAGCTTTAATTAATCCATTCTCATGGCAAGCACTGTTTTTTGCTTTTATATTCTTAAGCTGGTTTGTCAAGTCGCACGGTTCAAAAGGCCCTCCTTCAACCTTAGCAAGATGGATAAATAAACTATTCTTAGCACCGGGTTATTTCTTTAGCCGGCTTCCCAAGCTCCTGAAGGTAGCAATGTTCTTTGGCCTTATTTATTTCGGTCATACCGGGCTTGCGCTTGCAGCCGCATCCAAGGAAGCCGTAAGGCAGATAACCTTAGCATATGGGGGCACTATCTGGCAGGCCTCAAAGAAAATCTTAGCCAGCCAGGGCATTACTGAAGGACATATAGGCGAAAATGAATTTAAGCACAGGATATTTGAAACCTGCTTTGAGCTGTTTAAGGCAAATCCTAATCGGCTCCATCCTCACGACCGCCAGGCCCTGAAAGAATTGCTCTCAAACGGAGAAATCTCTTACCGGGATATTGTTAATTTTGTCAATAATGCCGTATATTATCCCGGAGCATGGAATTTACCCAGCCTTGCAATTCAAGCCCCTGCCGCCACAGTTACGCCCTCTCCCGAAGCTGCTCATCCTCCGGTTGAGACGCCGCCTACCGTTACCTCCAAGCCCTCTCCCGAAGCCGCCCAGCCCCAATACCAAGAAGCCCTGGCAGATGCAGTTCCCGAGCCAGATAATCTGCCGGATTTAACCAGCTCGTATAATATGGTAATCCCGGCAATGATTATCACCGCGGTTATTCTGCTGGCAGTTGCCGCCTTTACCTTTGGCCCAATAAAGAGATACATCACTGCCAGATGGCAGGCAGATAAACCTACGCAGGAACCAGCACCCGTAAGGTGGCGCTTATTACCCGGCCTTTATAAGGAAATAATCGAGTTGAGAAAAGAATTATGGAGATTCAATTGGATAGAAAGAAATATTATTAAGCGCGGAGAATATCGCGCCCTGAAAGCACAATGCCTGGATAAGATAGCGCAATTGTTCGAGACAGTACTGATGAAAGTGGGAAGGTATGCTAAAAGAGTGCCGAAAGAGCGGGGAAAGGCATTTGTGCTTGTCGATGATGCAATAAGATGCGTTGCCGGGGGGAAGCTGCCGGCCTGGTTTGATAAGCTGACAGATTTTTTACTCAAGCGCTCCGCTTGTCCTTCAGTCCCCTACTCGCAGCCCGCCGATAAATTTTTCACAAAGAGAGACCTGAAAAAGTTATTTTTTGTAAAGCTGAACAAGCACGCAGGATTATGCCTCCAAGGGGTCTTATCCGAGGCATTAAGGCCGTTGCCTTCCAGCCTTGAGAAGAAGCGTATAAAATTGAAGTTTTTCGGCTATTTTATGCACAAGAAAGCCTTAGCCGTCCCGGTTATTATCGGCCTGGGAGGCATAGCGCAGGGAATTCCGGTATTAATGTTTGTTACGTTTCTATGGATAACCGGGCGCTATTTGCTGCAGTCCGTTATGAGGAAGGCGGTATTGAATTTTACCCAAGAATACCTGGCGGCAAAGGCAGCTTTAAACAATTTAGACCTTAGGAAAGTCCCTTTATGGTTGAATGAAATAATCCTTGCTTCTGAGCAGATGATATCAGGCTCCGGTTTTGTTTTGGAGCACTTAGATCAAATATTATCGGAAAAACAGATAGATATGCTTATAGCGGAACTCAGAGATCTAGCCGGGGAAATAATAGAAGGGCGGCAAAGGCCGGTCAACCTGCCTGTATATTTGTCTCCGTTAAGGCAGGAAGAGAAGCTGCGCTTAAGAGGTCCGGTTAAAAGGCGCGATCCTCTTCCCGAAGTGGATGTGTATTATTTTCTTAAGCAAGGCGGACTGGGCTATAAGGGCCCTGTTCTTATCACAATGCGCGGGGTTCAGATAAATTTAGGCCTGGATTTAAGGCAGATTGGCCAGGCTACGCTGCAAAAATACGCCGTAAAGTTACAAGAGAAAATCGATGCCCTAAGAAACCATTCAAGGCGCCAAGAGATCAGGCTTATAGCAATTGACGTCATTCTTGAGGTCTGTAGATGGGGGAAGTTGCCGTACAGCGATTTTATCAACAAGGCAGATGGGGTGCTTATGGGTCTATTTCAGGAGTATAACGATAATGAGAAGATGGCCATACTTGTCGCGCTGCAGAAGATTGCGATAATGCGCCGTCCTGAACCGCGCATGGTCAGCCGAATGGAGTTTGTACTCAACAATAAAATATGCAGAATGATCTCTCACACAAGATCACAAAAAGCCAGGTCAGGATACCAGCAGGTAGCGAAACTGACAGTTGATTTGGCAAATACCTACCTCGGGATATTCAATAATATCGCTGCCGCGAGATCTGAGTATCTGCGGCTTTCCTTATTCCGGAGGTTCAAGGAAACTCTATTTTATTCCCTCTCGGCATTAGGAAAAGCACAGGGATGGGATGTAAAATTATGCAGCGCTGGAGAGGAAGATCACCTTAGTATTAAGTCGCGCGGGAGGACCTTGATTGTCAGGGGGGAAAAGGAATGGAAATTCAATGATTTTAGAAGTCATCAGATCGAGAAAACCGCGGAGGTTGTGTTTAATGAAGCTTTCATTGATTTTGTCATAGAGAACCGAGTAAATGAAATTGTGTGGGTATCCGACAGGGAAGCCGATGCCTGCCGGTATGACGTAAAAGAGGCAAGGCTGTATTACAACTTTTTCTTATTTTACCTGGAAGATATAGAAATCACCAAGGGAAGGATTAAAGAGGCCGTTTACAGTTCTTTCAGCAAGGCCACCGTAAATTACCATCAACTAAGCGCTACTTCGCCGCTGGCCAGGTTCATCAAAATCATGAGCGCAGTAATTTATTACTGGCCAAGACGGTTTGTGAAAAAAATATCCGATAAGCTCTACTATAGAAGAATAGGGCGGCGGGAAAATTCCAGGCATATAGCAATGATGCAACGGGCCATACAGCAGCAGGAGGCTCTGTTTAGGCAGCAGCAGAGGGAATTTATAAAGGCGCATTTTAAATTAAACCTTCCTATTTACGTTGAGATAAATCGAGAAGTTGTCAATCATCGGGTTAGGCACATACAATTCGAAAATCACCCGGATTTAAAGATACTAAATGGGGGGCAAAATCGAGACTGGGCGCAGGCGGCAAGGGAAGCGGGTAAATATTTGAAAGAAAATCCCCCCCCTTTTAGCACCAATATCGGCTTTTCCAAAAGGAATAGAACCGGCTCCAGCCCCGCCGTCTTAATCACCGAACAACACAAGCTGATTGCCAGGGCTCGGCTGCTGCTGAAAATACGCCGGGAGATAGAAATCCGGCTGGGAAGCTACTTTCATATCCTGGCGCTTAACGGCAACAATCCGGACGAGCCAAAACAATATCCGCCTTCCTTAACGGAGAGGGTGGAGGAAATAACGGAAAAAGTTTCTTCCGTTTATATCTGCCTCGCGGAGATTATTTACAAAAAAGACGCTCCTATTTGTATTGAAAGCGCAAAAGCATTACTGTCTAAATTGGAGGAAGTTGATTCAATAATCGGTTTAATAAACAGGTTAATTGCTGAATATAAAGAGCAATGTCCCGAAGCAGAAGGCGGTTCTTCTTTTACGGATGAGCTTCAATCTATCTCGAAAGCGCTGGATGAGGCAAGGTATAGCGTTGAATCGTTGCTGGGTGACGCGAAAGTTAAATGTGACCTGGATATTGATGTCATACTCAATCAATCAGTAGACTTAACCAGGTTTTATGCCGGAGTCTGCGGTATTGAATCCCGCCTTAAACCCGGGACATTGCCGCTTATCTGCGCTAATAAAGCTGATTTATACCTGGTATTCTTATCTCTTTTGGCAAACGCCATTGAAGCAGGCTCAAAAAGAATAGAAATAAGGTCTTCTCTTTCTGCCGCAAATAATATTGAGGTAATTATTAATGATGACGGCAGCGATATGGAGGAGGGAGAGCTTGCCGGAATTCTTGCGGAGTTTAACCCCACAGATGAAGGCAAAGGCCTGGGCTTACATATCGCCAGAGGAATAATAGAAAATGGCTATGGCGGAAAATTCGGCATTAAAAGGCGCTTTAATAAAGGGATGGAGATCGCTATCGCTTTACCCGTAAACGCGCTTGCCAAAAGGCCTGAGCAAACTGAATCTTCTTCACCGGCGGTCCCGCAAAAATATGGATTGCGAAGGGAGATACCCCTGGAGGCGTTAGAGCTGTCTATGGAGCCGTCCCCCGGAACTTATATACCGCTTTTGTTGGGAGAAAGCATTGAGATTAAGGTAATTCTTAAGGTGAGCGGCGAATATAATTTGAGTCCGGGCGACTTCAGGATAGCTTTACGCACAAATATAGATAATCCCGATAAGGAGTCCTGGCATGATGTTATTGCGCAATCCGAGAATATTTATCAGACAAAAGATAGGGAAGGCAGACAGGTTTTTACCGCGCAGGTAAATCTTACCCCCCGACGCCTGGCAGGATTCTTTAATGTCAAGGCTTACGCCGGGTTCAAAAACCAGCGCCTAGGGGCCGGGGGCCAGGATTCCAGTATAACTATCCACGCTCATTCAGTCCCTGATTGGTTCAAACGCGAAACTTACCATCCATATTATGTCTTTCTTCCGGATGTCATCACAGCCGGATACTCGCCAGGATTCACCATAGAAGATAAACTAGTTCCGACCTTTACCGAAATAGAAGAATTTATCCGGCAGGTCAACGGGAAAACAGGCAAGAATGTTTTTATACTTTCGCCCTTCTTCCCGACCCCCTGGTCAAGCCCCTTCGCGCCCCTTTCTTTCTACGCGCTGCATCCGGCAGTAATAGACTGGAACAGTGTAAAAGATAAAGGAGAATTACCGGCCGATAAATTTGAATATTTCAAACAGTTTGCCAAAAGAAACAGAAAAGATGCTTTCAGGAGATTTTGCGAGTTTGAAAAATTGCAGCAATACGCCGGTGGTTTAACTATAGAAAGGATATCTCTATGGGGAGGTTACGGCGTAGATAAGGTAAATTATAATGAAGCGCGATATTTCGGCAGGGATCCCCTGAATTATCTGGAAATGAAAGATTTCATTCTCTACGAGCAGTTCGTCGCGGTAGAAGGTTTAAATAAGCTGGAGGGTTCTCTCCGGGCAGACGGCATGCGTATTTTGCCTACTATGCCTTTTTATCCTTCTAAAGAGGGGACGGAGGTGAGGTTTAGCCCCGATTATTTTACGGTAATAGACGAAAAAATGCAAAGCCCGGGGAGCATGGTGCATAGATCCGATAGGGTTGATTATCAGGAATGGGAAGATCTGGTTTTGTGGGATGAAAACCGTATTGCCCAGCTTGTCGCAGAAGGCAAAACAGACCCCCGCATAGAGCCCTATAGGTACTGGTCAAAGATCTGCCCCGGACTAAGCGGTTGGTGGATAGATGCCTTGCATAAGTGCGGCTGTGGAGATAAGAGCATCGGTTACGAAAGACTGCCAGGCAATAACAACCATTGCCTGTTGGCGGAAGCGCTTGCCGGGCATTTCCGCGAGAATAACCTCCTGCCGCTTATAGAGCAGATGGGAGGTTACATAAATTTTGATTGGGTGGGATTTATCCAGTATGCGTTTATCCATATCAAAGAAAATTTTAAGACTTTAGACAGGTATTGCGAAGATTTAATAGAAAACTCCCAGAGGATTATTGAAACAGTGATCGGGAACCACGACCATGAGCGGTTCTTCAGGCAGATGCTCGGATTGCTGCAGTATTTGACCGGAGAGCAGAACGCGAAAGAAGCCATGCGTATAGGAGGGCCGGGACTTCTGGCTTTAGCGCTCCTGGTTCCTCTCCTGGAAACCGAGATATTCAGCCTTGACGAACTGGGGACGCTAGAGCCGGCAAAGTGGAAAAGAGAAAGCGACCAGGCGATTATCTGGGGCACGGAAGAGGCAGGCAAGTTTGATTTCTCTGATTTGATAAAGACCTGCGCGCAGATAAGGGAGAATAATCCCGCAGTCAGTTATTCCGAAGCGACCCGAATTTTCACCAATGACGAGCGCCTGGTATGCATTGCCAAGGCACACGAGGGTAATAATTTTCTGATCGTAGTTAATTTCAGCAATATGCCTAAGACGGTGGAATTTCCGCTGCCTTTCTGGAAATTCGGGCTTAAGCCGGGTAACAGGTTCAACTTTAGAGAACTCATCAGCGAAAAACAGCTCACCCTGAAAACGCCGATATTCAAAGCGGAATTGGCTCCCGGCCAAGTCGGCATTTACCAGCTTGAATCGGTCAAAGATAGCCCCGAAGACTGGATGCGTAAGCACATTCTTCCTTCTATTAAAGAACCTGAACGCGGGTTTATTGCCGAGAGCCTGCGGGATGCAGGAGAAAGCCCGCGCGATATCTTCGCTCGCCTGGGAGAGCGTTTTACAGAATGGAATTGGGATGAAAACAGGTATAAGGAAACGCTCCTGCGGGATAACCAGTTCCTTTTGTTAGAAAATGACAATCCTTTTATCGTTTATCTACAGGATAAAGAAAGCGGTAGGGAGCGTTTTATCCCGGCTTTACAGGGAAAAGGCGCAGGGAAATACTTTGTCCCGCTTTTCGGCCTGAAGCCGGGCAGGTATATTGTAAGTTTTCTCTGGCCGCAGAAACGGGAGAATAACGGCTGGGAAGGAGAAGGGGTGCGCAGCGAATTCCCCCTTATCGTCTTGCCTAAGCCGGATAAAAAGCAAAGGCCCGTAGCTGCAAGGGCAATAACTCCTTATAAAGGTTTTAGCCGGAAGGAAAAAGAACAGGAAAGGCTGAAAGCCCGTCTAAAGACAAAGATACTGGGTGTCCTGGCTTTATTGGTGCCCAAACTAGGAGATAAATATATTAATGACCCTCACCACGGCTTAAGGCATACGCTGGACCTGATGGAAACCGGGCTTACGCTGGCCGGAAGACTGGGTAGATTACAGGATATCGACTGGAGGGTCTTTACGGCAGCCAACTGCCTGCACGATTATCTCTGCGAAGAAGAAGACCACGGCCAGGCAAGCGCCGAGTTCGCGGAAAAACTTTTGCGGGGCATGCCGGAATTTAGCCCTAAACAGATAACGAAGTTAATAGAAGCCATCCGCCTGCACGATAAACGGACTCCGGAGGCAAGGCAACAAAGAGAGTCTGCCGGACTGGAAGCCCGGCTGCTTTTTGACGCTGACCAGCTGGATGCCCTGGGTATCAGAGGGATTTACCGCTTTATCGCCATAAATTCCCGGAGAAACAAGACACTGGCTGATATCAAGGCGGCAATGTTCAAGAAAGCCGCAATCCGATATGAGAGTCTGAGTTTCACTGAGTCAAAAGAATTGGGCCGGGAAGCTTTTGAGGTAATCGAGCTCTTCTCAGGGAAATGGGAAAAAGAAAAATATCCAGCCGACGCCTGTTTCGGGGCAACCGGGATCGCCGGATTTTTATACGGTAATCTCGATAAGGACCCCTGTGACATTGCCCGGCTTGCCATTGCGGAATTGGAAAACAAAAAAGCGGAAGGCAAGCTCGTAATTCTTCGGGAAGATTTTGATTACGCATTTGATTATTTTCGAAAACTGGAAGGGATGTGCTCGCAAATTTGCTTTATCGCGGCGCTGAACCTTATGGATGTGGGAGCTGAAGTTTCCTTTAGTGACGGCTCAGTCACATATTGCGACTGCTTGGAGAAAGCAGAAGAGTTATTGTCCTTGCTTAAAATGATAGGTTTTAGCCACATATATTTATACGATGGGTTATTTGAGATTAGCGAGTCCCCCGGAGAAATACACACGGTTGCTAATGATGGACGCCATTTTATCCAGGTAGGCAAGACCCATATAGAAGTCAGCGGTTACCAGACAACCAGCATAAAATACGATAATGCGCTTATAAATGACCGGTTCGGCCATACGCTTTCAATATACGGAATGGACAGGTTGAATCCCAAGCTTTCAGGAAGCAGGGAAGCCGTAGAAATAGCCCTGCGGAAATTTATTGAGAAGGCAGAGAGTATAGGAATAACCGTAATCGTTGATTTTTGTCCATGGAAGGCTCCGGAGGCATTTGATGAAACCAACTATAAGACGGCACTGTATAGCGAACTAAGCGCCGAACAGATCGAACATTATAGGAATATAAAAGATGAGCAGGAAAGGATCAATTTTATCAACGCTTTACTTGAGGCTAACCTTGATTTCTGCATCCGCAGGATCACTGAAGAAGGCAAAGAAAGGCCGGTATTGCTGCGGCACTTGTTTATCGGCCCTTGTATCCATAAAGACCAGGTCGTGTTGAATATATTCCTTCCGGAAGTCCAGCAATATTATATAGATTCAATGAAAGCCATGATTAACCGGGGAGTTGGCGGAGCCAGGGTGGATTTGGCGTATATATTGCTGAAAAGCCGTTTCGCGCAAAGGTTCTTTTACCTCTTGACCAAAGAACAGCAGGAGTCCTTCGTTGAACTGGATGAGCCCTGGAAGATCATTATAAACGCGGTAAAAGAATACGCCAGGTCCAAAAACCGTAAATTTATCTTCATTATGGAGGCGTATGATTTTGAAGGAGAAGAGAACCTGAAGGAATTACTCGAAGTAGGGGCGGATATTGTTTATTATGAAAATATCCAAAAAGATTACCAAAAAAGGGACATCCATTCAATGTGGAAGTCAGCCGGATTTGCCCTTCAGCAAAGCCCCCGGATGCTTATTTACCTGACTAATTACGATAATCCTTCGCTAGTAAATATGGGAGGCCCTAAAACCGCGGCTCTTACGAATGCATACTGTTTGGGCCAGGCAGGAGCTGCCTTTATGGTGGATGTAACAAGAGAACTGGCAGGTTTAAGCGGACACTTCTTTAAGATCCCCGGAGGATTGGACCGCAACACAGGAGAGAATAACCATCCCTATCCCACTGAAAGCGAAGCTGTCAAGAGAGCTGATTTCAGCGGGCTTCAAGCTGTTTTAAGGAAATCTCCGGTTACAGGATTGTTCGCCGGCCTGCATACCATATTCAACCGCAACAGGATTACCTATCACAACAGGCCCGTGCCTATCGAGATGCTTGATACCAAAGATTTGAACGTATTTCATGCCTTCGGGTGGAGGATGCAAAACGGGGATTTCGGCCTCCTGATCGTTGATTTCTTGTCCGAGCTGTACAAAGAGCATTACAAGCAGTACAGGGATTTATACGGCTCGGTATGGGTCAGCGTTCCGCGCGAATTCATCGCCGATAAGGATATCGCCGCGTTAGGCAGCGCCGATGCCATTAATCAGGCATACGCTTTATTTGATACCGCAAAAGGAAAATCCCTGCCTCTGGGTTTTGTAATAGAGCGGGTAGACGGGACGGTGTATTATCGCATAGAAGGGATTCGCCTTGAGCCGGGAACCAATAACCTTTTTATCATCAGAAAGCATGCTCCGGCGCCTGCGGCCTCATCTTCTATCGCGCAAATCCGCGATTCCATAAATCAGGCCGCGGGGATAGCTGCCTGGATTAGGGACATTCTTACTCCCGTGGAGTTAGAAAGCCAGTGCCCGGAGCAAGCAATATTGATAGCATCCTACGGCAGAGCGTTAACCGAAATAGGAGGGCTTAGCGTAGAATACGCGGCGTTTACTAACGAACCGGTTAAAGCCCCGGCAGAAATCGAAAAGGGTGTTTGGACAATATTAAGATTGGCAGATAAATTTAAGAAACTGGAAGATCTTATCCCCGGGTTGCTGGAGGTAGAAGATAAATTCGACACAGACAAGACTAAAAAGATAATACCAGAGATTAGGGAGGCGAATAAGCTTATGCTTCCGCATCTTAAGGATGCCTATATGAATACCGAATTATCTCTTCCCCTAAGAAAGGAATCTCTTTATAAACTCATCAAGAACATTAAAATGCCCACCTACCAGGCAATTATTCTCCAGCAATTATCCGATATAGCATTCCATAAAGATATGCAAGTCCGATTAGAATTCCTTAATACCCTGGTAGACGACGAATTCTATCAATATCTTAATTACCTTATCCCGCTGTTGCATAGGATGCTTGAAAATAAGCAGAAAGAGCAGGAGATAAAGCAATATATCCATTTTATCACCCATATGGTTGAGCTTAACGAAATAATGGATAAGCTGCGAAACCCCATCCACATTCTGGGAGGATTTTTTAATATTCCAATCAATAAATTGAGCAAAGAAGAGGATAAGTTAAATAAGTTTAAGATGTTAAAAGATATTAAAGTATTGCCTAAAGCCAAGATTTCCTGGCTCATTAAAGAACTCTCCGAGGAATTCCCTGAAGAAAAAAGATTCCTGGCCGCAGTTGAGCGCGCAGAAAATAACCTACAGGCAGTGGTTAAGAAAATTAACAGGCTGGATAACCGCGTCACTCAATTAAATAAGAAGATTGAGCCTTGGGAGGATTTGCTAAGGCAGGCGAAAAAGGTGGATAGAATTCTCGCGCAATTAGAAAAAGATACACAGAATAACGCTTTAGATAATTTTTCGGAGCAAATCGTTAGCCTGATACCGCTTTTAGAGGAATTAACCGGCAGGAGAAAAGAGGTATTTCGTTTATTCAGGGAATATAGAAATGAATGGGCGAAAGTCCTAATCAAAGATAAGGTCTTTCCCAGGCTGTCGCGTTCTTTAAAACAACTTTATACGCAGACTATCCAGTGGATTGATATGGAACCAGGCTCTAATTCCGAGTCAAAAAGGAAATTAGGGGAAGCTCTCTATGTCAAAGCCAAGGTGTATATGCCTTTTATAAAAGAGATAATTGATGGCCGGGATAATTTGGAAGTATTTGCCAGGACAAGAATGGCCGCGGAGGTGGAGTATAGCCGCATAAACGAAGACAGGGAATGGGTCGATCCCCAAAAAATTAAACTTGATTTTATTGAAATCGGCGGGCCATATAGAAATGATTTTATATTCGGGGGATGGCTTATTCCCGATGAGCCGGGAAAATATCGCTTCATTGTGCGGGTAAGGATCGATAAAGGCTCGTGGCGCTACATTACCGTTAGAATCAGGGTACCTGAGAACAGGGCCGGTAATGGCGTATTGATAATGTCCGCAAGCCCCCTACTTACCGGTGCAACTGTTTCTTCCGCAAATGCGCCGGAACTATCCGCCGCCGAAGGAAGGGTGGAGAAGGGAAGGCCGGTCATTGATTACGCAGCGCAAGATTCAATGAGGAACAGAATTGAGGTCGTGTTGACTGAGGCGCTCAGGGCGCTTGAATTAAGGAAGGCCTGGGGTAACCTTTTGCCTGCGGGAGCAAGGTTTAATTTTTCGTTTGCCTTCAGCGAAGAAAATAATGTTTTCGCAAAAGAGGCCTCCGTATTAAGCGACAGGCAAGTACGCGTTATTTTCCCCCTGGAAGCGATTAATAGCCCCGCAACCGTATCTTTTATCATAAGGCATTTCCTGCATATGAGTTTTATCAAGAGGGAAGGCAGGCATACTCCCGATGACGTAAGGAAGGTCTATGAAGGTGATTTGATCTTCGTATTGAAGATGAAAGACGGCGAAAGAAAGGAGGTAATCAATGTTTTGAATAAATGCGATTACCCTAAACAGCAGGCAGAGAAGTTCCTGCAGCTGGAAGAAGCTTTACTCCAGCATAATCTGGAAAAGTTTTTCCTGACCGTCTACGGTACGCAAAGGCCTTATGTATCAAGGATCCCGGGCGTAATGATAAAAGAGGCCTTTGCGGCGGCCGATAAATTTGAGAAGCTCGGCGCCACGCGCGGAAGGGTCTTAAGTTTTATACTGGGGTTAATGTGGGTAGCCAAAGATGAAGATGGGTTCGGGGAGTTGGTGGAAGGTTTAAATTCAATTTATAAATGGAGCGATTATCTCCGCGATGACAAAAAAATAGATATCTCTGTTTTTGTCACAAAGCTGGACCAGCTGCTTTCGGAGGGGGTATGGGCCATCCATTACAATAACCCCCTTTGTAACCGCGTATTGGTGGAAGTAGTGAAAAATACACTGCGGAATTTTCCAAGAGCCGTTTTACAAGAGAAACGGAGATATGAATCCGCGGTAAGGGGGCTTTTAGGCGAAATCTCCGGCATCCACAGGTTTACCTTCCAGTTCAGGGACGCCATACACTTATGCGGGCTTTCTCATATTCAGGGAGTCAATGTAGTTTGTTTTCCTTGCGAACTGGACGCGGTATCCCAAAACAGCGTATTTGAATTTAAGCTGGTAGGCAGGCTCGGTGACTTTAAGCGCATCGCCGGCATTGAGGGGAGATATTCTATCCTTAAGTCAATTGCCGCCTCCTGGAGCAGGGAAGGGGCCGATTTAACGGAAAACGACAGGCGGCTAAGGGGGATCAAAAACATAGTATTTTTTGCCGAGCAGGACGGGAGCAATCTCAGGGAGAGGCTGATTAATACAGTTAAGAAACACGGCTTGAAACGTGACCGCAGCGGGAAGAAACCGCTTAAAATGTCCTGGAACGAAGAAGGGTTTACCATACGGCTTACATTGGGAGAATTCAGGCTTTTCCTGGAGGATAACGATATCCATATTGCTGATGACCTGCATGAAGCGTTCTCCCGGCTAAATGAAGCATACGGCGAAGGAGGTTTTGACTTCTATATCAGCATAAGCAACCCCAAGCGTAAACCCGCAGAAAAGGGATATTGCGATGCCGATATTTGCGATTTAACCATCTTTGAAAAAGAGCCGTTTTTGATAAGAGAGGGTATTAACGTGTCCATAGAAGACAAGCGGCATACCGGCCAGCGCTTTAGCTGCCAGGTCAAAATAAACTTTGCGTATGGCCGCGTCGGACTGTTGAATGAGATTATGGGGATGATAGCTAAAGCGGGGATTCATTACAGATGGATGCAATATTTACACAATAAGCGCCTCAAGGAATTGAGGATTATCATAGGAAGCGCCAGAGACAAAGATATCCACTCTATCGTTAAAGAATTAAGGCGGATCAAGGACTGGGAAGAGGCAGGAGTAGAAAGTACTTATAGGACAAGCTGGGTGATGGAATTTTCCATACCTCCTCTGCCCGCAGATCTGCTTGCGGTTACGGATATATTGAAAAGAAAGAATATCAACATCAAATCTTTCTTAACTCCCCACTTTTACGCGGATACTCAGAATGTGGATTTTGCGATGGAGATAGAGATTCCCCGTGGATCAGACAAGGATCTGGCAGCCGAAGTAAAGGAGGAATTCAGGTCTCAATTCCCGAAGAAAGAGCACGGCATAAGCTTAGAGCGGATGGAATTCCTGGACTGGTTCCAGAAGCGCCTGTTAATGAACCTGCCGGATGTATTCAATAAAGATGACATAAGAGACCTTAGGAGGGCACTGGGTATTCTGATCAAGAGGCACCTGGGAGAGTCGCGGAAAGATAAGAAGCACCCGTATATTATGCACCCGGTTCAAACCGCTATTCTTGCCGCGTCCAGATTCGGTATCCGGAACCGCGACCTTTTGAAGGTAATCGTGATAGTCGCGTTGCTTCATGATACCCTTGAAGACAAAACGATCAAGCCGCAAGAGTTAAGAAGGAAGTTCGGCGGCTACATATACGCGGCGGTCAGCCTTTTGACTAAGGTAAAAAATCACGGCATCAGGGAAGAGGAAGAGGCAGAATACCTGCTTAAACTAATCGAGCAGTGCAGGAAGCTCTATTTTATTGTCCAGCTCGTCAAGTACAGCGATAGGATAAATGACTTGCGTTCCCTGGTGCATATGGAGCAGGACCCCGCCTTTCGAAAAAGAAGGCTGTTTTCTACGCTTAATATCTTTATCCCGTTATTTGTAGAAAATATCAGCATGGAAAAGATAAGGGATCAAGGATTCAGGTCCGCCCTTACCACGGCGCGGGCAATATTTTCCGCAGAAGCAATTCAAGCTGCCAAGGGTTTGCATTTCTTTAAGAAGGGGAAGGTGGATCATAGGAAGTTCAGGAACGCGGATGCCTATGGGTTCGGAAGCATGCGGCTGCGTCCCCGAGGAAAAGATTATAGGATGATTTTTGATAAACTGAAGCGCTGGAAGGCAGAATTTAAAGAAGCTTCCTCTCCGGCTAGAGCCAAAACGCCTACTTTAGGGATTATTGCCAGGATATTGGAGGAGATGCGGCACGGAAGGTATTCTATAGATGAATGGCACGCGGTTGGCGCCGAAATTTCCAGGGCGCAGAATTTATACGGGGATACGCGTTTTCATCCCTCCGAGGATCTTTATATTGACCATTGTCTAAAAGTGGCGCTTACCGGAGTTATATGGAAATTCCCTGTTCCGGTTTTACTTGCTTCTCTCTATCACAAATTAAACGGAAAACAGCGCGAGGAAATCTTTAATGAGAGGAACTGGAATAGGATACCGAATTTACGGACATATGACTGCGCAAAGATAAAAGATATGATCGAGCGCCTGGAAAGGATTGTTACGCGCTGGCCATGGATTGGCGGCTGTATCAAAGGTATTGAAGGCAGCAGCACCGCGCATAATTACCAGAATGCCCTCATCCAGCTCTGCGGGGATATGCAAACTTTGCAGTTGCTCCTTGCAGACAGATTGCAGGATATTCCCAAGCGAAAAGGGAAGAAAAGAAAAGAATACTCCTATAAGGAGATATACTATATTTACGAACGCCTGCCCCACCGGCTTAATGATTCTTATCTGTTCGAGAGATTAAGGAATGTCGCTTTTAAGCTGTTAAGCCCCAGGAAATTCAAGGAGATAGAAAAAAGGCGCAAGAAATTCTGGGGCCTTTCTTACAAGGAAATGGAATGCGAGTTAGGGGAATTCGCAAGAGGCATCCGCGAGTGGTTTAAAGGAGATGAGGTCCCTTGTGAGAAGTTAGAATACAGGGTAAAGCGCCCGATGAGCATATATCTTAAGGAAACTACGAGAAAAAACAAGAAGCCCATGCATAAGCAGGATGATATTATGGGCGCGCGCATTGTTGCTGAACCCGATGCCATGTTAAAAATATTGGAATTTCTTGCCGACTACTTAAATAAGCGCAAAATTACTTATAAAATGGAAACAAAGATTGAGCATAAGATTAACCCGCATACCAGCCAAAGAACAGGATATACGGCATTGTATATCGACGGCAAAAGGGCTCCTTTCCAGGATGAACAGCCTTTGCCCTATGAAATAGTGCTTATGTATCCGGAAGATTACCGGGCGTATATATCCGGACTGCCTAAAGAAGAGTATCTGCCGGCGGCAGTGCCGCACTATATATATAAGCAAATCGGCCTGGAAATCAGCGGCATATCCCAGGATTTTCCTCTCGATAATATCGAGCTGGGGAGTGATCCCGGCAGTAATTTCGACCTTCTTAAAGCATCGCTGGAAGACAAGATAAATGTTATGTATCTCAGGGAGACCTCGGAAGGCTTGCTTATGCGCGTGATGGAGTTGCCGAGGGGCTCTTATCCTTTTGATCTGGCCGCGCATCCCGAGATAAATCAATTAAGCCAGTATTATGCCGGATTGTTGAGAGTAGAAATAGAGAAAACCGGGGAAGAAATGCCGAAGGAAATTTACCGTAAGCCGTTAGACGAAAACAAGCCCTTGGAAACAGGGATGACCGTGATGTTAAGAGCCGAAGCCGGCCATCCGGATAAAGAAAACCTGCGTTTTATGCAGGGTAAGACAGGGCAGCTCCGCACCAAGCTATTGATCAGCGCGTTGCTGGACGGCAAGGAGATACGCGCATTATCAAAAGAAGGCGAGAAAGATATCCGGAAGGCGTTCAAGGAAGTACCGTATAAATTCATACAGCGCTTTATAAATTTGAAGGGTTTTCTAAACAGGGATGAATTTTACGCGGCAGTGGCATATGGCTTGGTCAGCATCAAAGAGCTTCTGGAATATATTATGGAGCAGGGCCGCATAAAAGTTACCGTTGAGCTTACGAACAAGGTGGAGTCATTGCCTAAGATAACCGAACTATTTGCCCGATGGAAATGCAGCATTGAGGAAATAAAAACTAAAGAAGGAAAAATTATCTTTATATTGAAGCCGGACAAGAAACGAGAGATCGAGGGAGTAGCTTTTATGCTCACGGAAAAGCTTCCCATGATTGTATTGGAATCCGGAACCAAAGCGGTGAACTTCAGCAAAGTGCAGATAGTGGCAAGCCCCCTTCGTCAAGGGCCCGGCTCCTGCGCCTCGCCGATAAATGAAGCGGATATCGCTTCTCTAAAAATAACCACGCAGGAATATACCCTTACATTTGTCAAATTGCCTGATCGCTGGGTAATAAAATGCGATAACCAGTCGGCGTTACATGTCGGCATCGAACTGCGTGAAGATGCTCTCTGCATCTATAGGAAGAATATGTTCATTAGAGAGGTGGGAAAGAAAATTTACGCGAATACTTTAATTAAATTGTTTGAACTATGCGCGGCGGCAGGCAAATACCTGCAAATACGGGAAGATATGTTTTCGGATATAGTGTATAAGTCGTTAGAGAGAAGTTTTATCAATTACCGGAAAGAAATATTTTTGAAAGAGCGAGGATCATCAGATTTCATTGAAGTTGATTTTGAAGCAGCCTTGGCATTCGACCTTGAAAAATACGAAATAATGGCGCGTATTTATCCTTTCTCATCCTTGTTTCGAGCGATCCTTAAAGGTGAACATTTGTTAAAGGATAATTTCTCAAGAATCGGCGCCGCTGAGTTTGTAAGGGAAGTAATGCAGCTGCTGGACAGGAAAGATCTCATTGTGCATCCGGCAGTTGCCAGGCCAAGTGAGCCCTACAGGTTTGGAGGGCTTCTTGTTAAAAACTTCAACGGAGTTACCCCCGAAGATAACTTGATTATCCGGCGCCGGAATAATGATTTAGCGCTTCTAAAACGGGCGGCTCAAAATAATAAAGAGGCCACACGGCGGGCAACCGAAGCCATAGAATGTTTGTTGGCGTTGCCGGGTATCCGGGAATGGTCAAGTTACGAAATCCTGGAGGTCAATTTGGCAATAATAAGAATAGCGGCAGGAGCCGACCCCGACGCGCAGGCAAAAGATGCCGCCCGCGAAACCGTTTTTTCTTTAATCAGGCAGGTTTCCGGTAATATCTGTCCGGAAGATCCTTTGGAAACTGCTTTACGTCTCTCTGCAATAGGAAACGCGTTAGATCTGGCCGATCCTGCTATGCGGCAGCAGATTGCGCAAGGTATCGGGCCATTTTTAAGCGAGCAGTTGAGTTGTTTAAACAACCCTGATTTCTGGAGTTGTAATCACATTGATGCGTTCCGGCGCAAGATAGAAGATCCGGCAATTAACATTGTTATTGTCCTGGATAATGCCGGGGAAGATATCTTAGATATTAAATTCCTTACGAGAAAGCTTATAGAGATGGGTCACAGGGTAACTTTGGCAGGGAAGTCTTTGCCGGCAGCTAATGATACCACCGAAGCTGATTTAATACGCCTACAGGCGGATAGCCGCATGATGGGGATCTTAGACGACGTGCGGATTATTGGTACCGGAACTATAGCTCAGGGCACGGACTTAATGCGGGTATCAGACGTATTCCTCTCTGCCTGGCAAAATGCGGATTTGATCATTTTCAAAGGCCAAGGCAATTATTACACGGTAAGGGATTACCAGCCGGATAAGGATTGCCTTTTCTTATTAAAAGTTAAATGGGGGCTTGAAGTAAACGGCCAGACAGGCCAGCGGAGTTTTAAGAAGGGCGATTATATTGCGGAGTTTATCAGTGCCGGCAGCGATTCGCCGCTGGTATTTTCTCCGGCTGATATTGAGCGGGCGCAAGCTCCCCCCCACCTCACAATGCATTTTGAAGCACAGGAACGCATGTTAAACGGAGGTTCTTCCCCATTGAGAACAAGCTGCATGGCAGGGCTTGTGTTATCAATGGCAGCATTCGTCCTGGGGTTATACGCGAGCATAATTTTGTTATCTCAGGGATGTACATATTACGGTATCAGATGCCTCGTAGGTATTTTGATCTTGCCGATTGCCGTAGTTGTGATTTCGCCGGCGATCTTATTAGTCAGGTATCTGATAAAATCCTGCAAGCCCGACAGCATCCCCGACAATGGCAATTCACCCGGCATTAATGGAGGTGATTCAAATGCTGCTTCGCCGGTCATCTTGGAATTGCCTCCCGGGAAGAGACTGCCGGATCACGATAAAGTATTAGCAGAACTAAAGAAGATGATTGATGGGGCATTAGAGGAGGGGAAGCTCTTATTAATCATTGATGGTGACTCAGGCGCCGGTAAAAGCTATATAGCAAAGTTGATTTATAAGCTTTATGATTCCCAGGCAAAAATTATAGAGAGAGATGAATATTTTATTTTTGGACAATCAGAAGTAAGGATTGATTTAGACAGGCTGGAATTTGCAATTATAGATTCCCTGAACAACAACGGGATCAATCTGATAATAATAGATGGATTAAATTGCTATAAATATAAAATCTTCTTTGGCAACGTTATTACACTTAAGGTTGTTACGGACAACGAATCCCGGCTTTCTTATTTAAATTACCGTAAGAAGACAAGTCCCAGTGAATATGTGCGAAGTCTTGACCCCGAAGATTTGCTGCTCAAGACTTGCAATACAAACGAGCAGCTTTTTGATTTTGTCATAAATAACAGTTTCATCAGCGCCTCTCCGCTGGCCGAGATTTCCATTGTAAGTAAAGTATTATTTGGCCTTGCCGCGATAGGCCTGGGGATCGCCCTGTTCTTTATCCGCCGCGGGATTAAATCATTTCCCAAGAGATGGTATTTACGCAGGGTCCGCAGCCATGACACTGAGACCTGCCTTTTTGCTCTTCACAAGTTAGGCGGCCTGTTATTACAGAAAGAAGAGATTATCGATCTTTTTCTAAATGAAGGCTTGAGAAAATTATTTGACAGTAAGCCCTTGCGTTCCCACCTAGTCAATATGCTTCACCATCACGGCGCTGAAAGGGTGCAGATCGCCGGTATTTATATGGAAAAATTAGTTCAACCGTTAATAGATGAAGCGCTTCGCCCCGGCCTCATTCAAGAACTCATCAATTTATTAGAAGTAGCTCCTTTAGACGTGGAAAGAGAGGGAGGGGATTCAGGTTCTTTACGGTTTGACCCCTATGCCTCTCAGTATATGTTGAGCCACAGGCACCGGAGATTCTCGGAATTAGCCCAATTGCCCGGAGAGAAAACCGCAATAAAGTTGGATCTCATGTCTTTCTATGGAATAACGCGGCGGGAAGAAATAATAGTGCCGCAGTTAATGATGCAGGATGGCTACAGAGAAGCGATTGTCGATTATCTTGGTTATCTGGCTGCCAATCAGGGGGCTATCCTGGGTTTGAGGTCGGCGGCAATTAGTTTTGAAGAAAAGGCAGAAATGATCTCCCAGCAGGCATTGTTAGAAGAGGTGGAGGCCAAATTCAACAGTATCGGCATTGCCAGGATCCACGCAAATTTTGGGAGGCCGGTTACATGGCAGTCCGGAAAGCCGATAGAAAGCGCTCTTATTTCTCAAGCCGCCGGCGAAGAAAAATTAGTTGATTACGCCGAAGGAACGGCTTTGGGTATTGATATCGGAGGCACCTTTCTCAAGCTGGTTGTTTTGGATAAAGGTAAAGTCGAGCGCTTAGTGCAGATCGAATTATCTAAAGACAGCCGGGAAATAGGGGAAATCCTGCGTTGCGCCATAGAACGGATAGCCGGGGAATACGGCATAACATTAAGTCATAAGGCAATTTGTTGTCTTGTCCCGGGCACTGTGGAGCTTGAGCAGGGAGAAATACTGATCATGCCTAACCTGGAAGAGAACCGCCCCGGATCGTTACAGTCGTTAAAAAATTTACAGGAATTAATGGCAGAAAAAGGCGTTAAGTTAACTTTTAGAAACGACGCGGATGTAGCCGCGGCATACCAGGCAGTCAGCGGCAATCACCAGGGGCTGGTGCAGGTACTTACTTTGGGGACCGGCGTAGGGATGGGCATATTAAATAACGGTAAATTGCTGACTGCGCCTATGGAGGCGCATATCCGGATTGACTGCTCGGAAACGGCGCCGGTGTGTAAATGCGGGATAAGAGGATGCTCGGAAGCTTTAGCTAATGAAAATTTTGTCCTCAATTTTGCTTTGACGTTAGCTAAAGAAAGAAATATTAAGCTGCCAAGCGGGCTGAACATACACGACGATGCCTTAAGGCCATACCATATCAGCGAGCTCCTGTTTTCTAAGGAGATGCGCCTGCGTGCTCTTGGCCGGGAGGTTTTCAGGAAAATAGGATCAAATCTGGCGCATTTTTACGCGGAAACCAGCCGCCTGCTGGGGGAAAATACGTTCAAAGTTATCTGGACCGGAGGAATCGCTTCGCACTGGGAGTTGATAAAAGCCGGGCTTGAATTACAACTGGAGAAAAGCTATCCGTATTTAAACATTGAGGTCATTCCCGGCAAAGACGGAGGCAGAAATAATGCAGGGGTCCCATATGACGAAATTCATAATTACTGGCATGGAGCAGTAGGCGCTGCCCTCTTAAGCTTGCAAATGAATAGTGCCGGTTCGGTGAGCTCTTCTGTTACTTATGAGCGCTATTTTAAAGAAAGATTTTCAGTATATAAGTTAGGCGCAGGGGATACGCTTATAGAAACTGTTCCCGATATCGGTTTTACCATAATCAGCTGGAAACAGAAGATCAACGGAGTTTGGCGGGAACTTTTGCGCGTTCCGCCGTCGCTTGAGGCATTGGCATCCGGGATGTGCAATTATGGAATTCCTTCGCTCTCGCCATGGGGCGGCAGGCTGGGGAAAGCTTTGGGCGTTCCACAGAACGGAAACCACAATTATTTGGGAATAACCAAGAGAGCGGAATTCAATATCGGCGGCCGCGATTTTCATATTAGCGGGGGAGAAAAATGGCCATGGGATAAAAACCTGACCCACGGCCTGGTTTTTGATAAGAAATGGAGCATTGTCGGTTATGAGGCAAGCGATATTGTTTCTTTGTCAGCCGCATTGCGCGGGGTAAGCCAGCCGGAAATAAAAAGCACTTTTGACAATATATGGACTCAAGCCACTCAAACCGTAAGGGACGGGGAGGTCGGAATAACAACGCTGCAGGGTAATGATAATGAATATGATGTTCCTCTCACGCACGCTTTGCATCCCTGGCTTAAGCTGGGAGAGGAAGCTATGCGCGGGGTCCAATTACAGTTTGAGGCCGATTATATCTTTCTTGGCGGCAATATGCCTACCGGACAATTATTACCTGTTAAAGGCACGAGATTTGACTTCAACAATTTCAGGGGTATAGAAGGCGGTTTTGACGATGTGTTTATATGGAAGAAGGGCCGGGATGGAAAGCGCGCGGTCAAACTGCTGGTGCCGGATTGGGGGGTTATGCTTGAGATGAAGGCGAGCGATAGCTATAAGTATTTGGTCCTGTATGCTGCCGATGGTTATATCTGTTTTGAGCCGCATGAAGCCCCGCCGAATTTCATTTATCTTTTGGAGGAAAATCTGATCAATGAATCCGGGATAATCTCAAAGCCCTATGGGACGCGGGAAAGCGAAGTGATTTTTAGCGTGGCGCCTTTAGCCTGCGCCTCGGCACTGGAGGCCGCTACCGTTGTATTATTAAAAACCTGGCAGCAGATAGCCAGGATAGGCGGCTTGGATACGATAAGGGCGATGGATATCTTTGAGTTTTGCAGCGCATTGGGCGTGAAGGAAATGCGTCCGAAGAAGTTTGATTTTATCCGCAAGCTGTTTGAAATGACCGTAACCCCTGGTTTGGTATGTATTTCAAATGAAAGTTGGCCTCTTATCGAAGGATATAGGCTTATCCGGGGGATGAAAACAATGAATTGCGACACGATGATCAAATATCTATCCGGTATACAGCAGATCTCCGGCCCGGGCATATATTACATTAAGAGGGAGATCAGAAGCTATCCAAACAGCGCTCTTGTTCACGAGCTGCTGGAGTTAAATGCTATAAATTCCGGAGTAAAAGACAGCGGATTCTTAAACTTCTTGAAAGACGCCCATCCGATAGTGTTGGAAGGAGAATTGCGGTTTGCCAAGCTTATGGGGAGTTCTGAATTCAGCATCAGCCTTCTGAATATGCAGATGAGGATTGATAAGTTACAGGGCGTTCCACCAGGGAATTATGACGAGGAATTAAAAAAAGAGACAAGGAGAATGAGGCAGATAATTAAGGATTTGATAAGCGGCTCGTATACAGAGGAGTTCAAAGAGTCATCTTTGCAGCTTTGGCAGGAGGCAAGAAAAGCAGTTGCCTCGCCGGTAGAGTCTTTAACCGGGGATGACGATGCACAAAGCTTAAAAGAGCTCTTTAAACTTGCTGAGGTTGTAACTGCCGGTGAATTAGAGCAAATATGCAAAAAACTTTTGCCTGAATATAAAGCTCTTGGATATGAAATACCCTTAGAGCAACCCGCAGAAGATTCTAAAGAATCGCCTTTCTGGTGGATCTGGACGGCGTACTGGGGAAAATTTGAGATATGCGAGTTATTTTACTCAAATAACCCGTCAAAATTGAGGGATTCCTTAATATTCCATGACCCGGGGAAAAGGGGGCATCATTTATACAGCTATGAAGATTTCCGAAAGGGCTATAATTTTAAGGATTATCCCCGTGCTGTAGAACAACGCTTTCGCCAATTGGTTTTGCTTTTCAGCGTTATGCCCGGGCTTAAAACTTATGCTGCAGAAGATATAAACTCTGATACCGAAATTGGCGGTATGTTAAGGGAATTCTTCCGGATTTCCCAGGAAGAGCTGTTCAGCCGAGGAGCAGCGCATGTCTTCCGGAATAAAAAACCAGATTTTCTCGCTTTTGCCAGATGCCACGAAGAAAGAAGCGCAATTTTTGTAGGTAATTTCAGCTATTCCGGAGAAGCAGCGCACCATACAACCAACAACAGGATAGATTTCGATACGATCCCTATAAGAGATAATGCATTAATGTTAGGCATCTCTGAATGTCCCGATTGTTATTATGTAATGACTGACCGGCTTACCGGCAAAGTATTCATCCGCAGCGGCAGGGAATTGATAAGCAAGGGTTTGTTTGTTGGATTAGCCCCTCAGGGTATGCACCTGTTTATGCTTCAGGAATTACGCGATGATGCCTCTGGAGGATTGAAGGAAATAAGCGAAAAAAGTGATGGGAAAGAACTCTCTTTGGAGCAAATAAACCAGCTTATTGAAGCAGGGCTTATCTTGGATTTTCCATGCAGCGGCAACATAAAGAAAGCGAAGCTCTTAAGTATTCTGCTCAATAATTTTTCAGCGGCAGGAATAAGCGCGCGCATCAAAGATTTGGTGAATATGATCGAGTTAGATTTTAATGACAAAACCAAAGAAGAAATTTATATGCATATCAATGAATTAGGGGGATTGCATTTCGATATACCTGAGAAACGAAAAGTAAAAGATTTATGCACCGTGCTCAGGTTCTCAAACCGCTGTAGCCAATTACATGGAGAAAGGATCCTTCTCACGTTTATTAAAGGGCAAACTGAGATAACAAAAGTGCCGGGTAATATCACGGTAATCCGGCTGGGGGATCATGCAATCCAGCATCCCGGTACTCTTGAGGGCAAGAATCTGTTGCTGCAGCAGTTTGAAATAGCCAACGAGATGGCAAATTGGTCCAGGTATTATCCATTAGATGTAACGCTTAAGGCGCTATTGGCTGTTTTCAGCAAAGAAGGCGGGGATATCGCTTATAGCATAGCAAAGGATTGGCTGCAAGACACTCAAAGCTGGCAGACATATTTCTTTAAAAGCGATGCCCATTGGCCGCATACTCCCGCCTGGCAGAAATTATGGCCGGTTAAAAGATTTTTTACTGGTATTATCGATTATCAATACGGGCGGGATAAGGAGTTTATAAAGGAGTTTATAAGATATATCTTATCAAAACGGTATATGTCAAGGTTCGCTATGCCGGCTTTTGAGATCTATGCCTGTATTGATGAAGTTGTGCGCGCTGCGCTAAATTTAAGGGATCCTGAAATAGATAGTATCTTTATGGAATATTACGCGCAGCCGGAAATTATGAAAGATAAAGGTATTGAAGAAAGAATCATCAAATTCTTCGCCGGTAGACATAAGGTACTCGGGTTAGGCAGGGCCGAAGAAATGATCATGGATAAAGAGGCCGATGAGATAGGCATTGAAGACATCGTGGAGTTTTTTGATGATTTGATCGTCTACGGCCACACAATAACAGATGAAATGTCTGATACCATCAACAGAATCTTAAGAAAATATCAGTCCGGAGAAGCGGAAGTGTCCGGCCTTGAAAAGAGGGCCGTTAAGAAATGGATTTATGAAAGTTACGGAAGATATAGGTATGCTGCTTACCATAACAAACAAAGAGAGCGGTTAAGTAAGCTTGAACGTTTGCTCGAGCGGTTTAAAATTGATGAATTGCTAGTTGAACCGGATGTTTCTTTTAAAGCCAAAATCCCGTTACTATTACCGCAGGGAAAGGTATTTCCTTCTTTCTTCTATCCGGCAAGATTTTTGCGGCAGAGTCCCAAAAAAGAAATTCCTCTTAAAAAAATAGAAAATTTATGGAAGTATATACGGGCATGGCACGATTCATTAGATGTCACTTTTGCCTTTGAAAATATTATCAGCCTGTCGGCAATTCAGGGCTTGAATATCGCCAGGGTATTCGACGGGAGAATAGAAATAAATGAAAATTTAGCAATCAGGGCCCCGCCTTTTGATGAAAATAACCTCCAGACAATAATCTTCCAGGAGCTCATCAATGATATCCTGCGTCAGCTTGTCTGGGGAGGTTATATCCTTGGGCGTTCCGCAGAAGAAGCCCGTCATTTCAGCCTGCAGTTTTATTTATCCCACCCCTGGAAAATAGAGACAATTACTAACGGTTTTCCTTTATTCAACATTGAGTTGGATGAAGAGTATCATGCCTCCTTGGTCGATTTAGAGCATACAAACGGCCACTTAAAAACAGTCAGGGAGGAAATTGGATTGTTCGGCAGAAGAAAAATAGGCCTGCGCGAATTAATAGCGAATCTTAATTTAAAAGCGCTTGTGGAAACGGAGTCCAGGTTAGTTTTGTCAAGCCATACCTATCCGTACGTACCTAAGGTTTTTAAAATTAAAGGAGATGCAGGATATTTCAACGAAATGCGGTTCTTTACAATGTATAACCCTTCACCAAGGCCGAAGATTTTTTACTGCCATGATCCAAGCCAGGCATTGGTGTTTGAAGATCTCGGATCAGCCGGTTTGATATCTCTCTTTGAATTTATGCATTCGCCATCTACCACGCTGGCACAGATAAAACAAGCATTGGCATCGGCAGCTGATTTTCTTACGCGTATCCATGGAGTTTCTGCCGACAAGAAACCCGAAGCAGAATATATCTGGAATATGGTGAAAGACCTGCGCGCAGCGATAAAGAAACTGCAACAAAAGGGTTTTACCAATCTTCCTGATGCCGGATTCTTTGAGCAATGGCTGGATGATGAATCGCTGCAAGGACTATTTTCGGGAGAGACGTTGGTTTCAACCCACGGGGACTATAGCCCATGGAACATATACCTTAATCCGGAGAACGGAAAAGTTGAAGCAGTTATTGATGCAGAGGCAAGCGGCTTTAATTTGCGGATAAAAGAACTGGCGGACGCGATCCTGGGGTTTGTTGATGCCAGGAAGAATAACCCTCTTTTAATTAGTAATTTCGGAGAGTTGCTCTCGGTATTTATCGATGAATATGCAAAAGCGACAGGACTGGATAAGAAGTTATTATCCAGAACATTATCCTGCTTTGTAATCAGCGCTTTAATTATGGGGGCAGAAGCTTATTATTGTAAATGGAATGTATGGGAATGGGCCGAATGGCGGCTGATACTTGCGCATAAGCTCATGGCTATCGGAGATTTCTCAATAAAAGGGCTTATGGAGTGTCTTAATGAAGGAATTGATAAGTGTTCCATTGCCTGGGTAGGAGATATGCAATTTGTACATAATTATGTATGGCATTTTGCGCAAGGTATGCCGGTGCATTTAAAAGTTGGGGAAGAATGCATGGTGTATTCCAGGGTGAGATTGGAAGACATTGCCTATAATCCTCTGGCGGCAACTAATATTGCTGCCCGTATTTGGTCGGATAATACCGGTTCCTGGCATGCTGTTTGTCCAGTTGAGTTTTTTAAGTTTGAAAACGGAAACTATATTTTCGGCGGCAAATTGAAGGCTTTACTCCCCGGCTGGTTTAAATATCGGATTGAGTTCTCAATGGACAAGGGGAAGAGCTGGAGGTCGCACGACGGTCCGGATGGGGCAATGTATGTCTCTTCACCAATGGAGGGCGCAAAAGTGCTGAGAATCGGCACGCAAAACGCTCCCGATCAATTAATTGAAGAGACATTCCGGAATATAGGGCGAGAATTTGACGGATTTGAGATTTACTGCAGGGATTTTCCTCCCCGCGAGTTGACTTCTTCATGGAGAAGGGAATTTAGACAGGAGTCGGAAGGTATCTTCAAGCTAGTCCACGCCAACCCAATTGACGCTTTGTATGAAACGGAAAAACATGTAAGACTATTAAAAGATGCGGTGGAGTTAGCTTATGATATCGGGGGAGAGATAGTGACCATACATCTAACCCATTTGACTAAGCAGGCAGGCCGGTTTAGGAAGATAATAGACCCGGTTATATATTTAGCCAGATCTGCAGAGATTAAGATCGGCTTGGAGCCGTTAATCGGCCAGAATTCACGAGACATTAATTACATCTTCCGTTTTTTTGAAGGATGCGGGGATACGGTGGGTTTGACACCTGACACCGGCCACATTCTATATCGGGAAAATCCCGTTGATTTTCTGGAGAGGCTTGACCCGCGAATCAATATATACAATGTCCATCTTCACGGTTCAGTAATGGGTAACAATGGCGTTGAAATGCATACCAGCATTCTTTCTGATGAGCATACCACGGATATTATGGTAAAGACAGTAAAAAAGTTGTTGGAAAGAGATTACGAGGGCTTACTTATCTTGGAATACTTCTATAGCGAAGAGGTTTTAAGGCGGGACAAGGAGTTCTTAAAAAAGGTCATTAACGAAGCTTTAGGCTCATCGCCGCTGTTGGGGCGCGCGGCTACGGCCGTAAGGGGTATTATTATCGGGATGCTTTTGGGTTTGGGCCTGACCATGGGCATGCCGAACGATTCGCAGGCAATCCAACAAGAGAATAAGTCACGTATCATAGTCGAAAAAGATAAATATACGGGATTCATGAGAATACACAATAAAGTAGCGAAGAAGGAGGTGGATTCGGAACATTTCGGAACATACCAGATCGAAGAGCTTAATCAAAAGGCCCTTTCGGGTCCGCAAGCTGTGCTGGATTATCTTGGCGGGCGAAGCAGAATTTCCGTGGGCATAGAGTTGCTGAAAATATATCAATATAATCCCGATTTGGCATTAAATATGTTTAAGAATATTAAGCGGATAGGCGAGAACACGGGAACAAAATATATGATAGAGATATTTCAGGCAATTAAGGTTGACGAAGAATTTAATGGGGGTCTTACGAGCGGGGATTGGAAAAAGTCCGTTGTTGAAGAGCTAGGCCCTAAGCTTGCCGGTGACGTGCAGAAGGAGATAGCTAAGATACAGCTGGAACAGACAAAGAGCTTTGATGCGGAGGGGGAGGTCCTTGGAGAAAGGATTAAGTCGCAACTCGATAATGGAGAATTTTATGCTGCGGTTTTGAACCTGCTGTGTTCCGCAAATGCGTATGATGATAGGATCGCCGCCATGGAAAAGTTGGGAGGTTTTGATGATATATTACCGGGCCTGCGCGTGGAAAGACACAGGCTTTATAAGCAAGCATTGAAACACATTGATTATACGGACAAAGAACTTTGGCCTAAGATTCTGGAGATAGCTGCCCATTATGTAGTTGAAAGCGAGGTTGACGCTGATGAAGTTGGTGTTGATATAGCAGGACAAATATATAAGGATGCTTTGAAAAACAGCTTTGCATTCGGGCCGGACATCCCTAGTAAGGTGCCGGTTTATTTTGGGAGAATATATTACCTGCAGCATCTACATTGGCTGCGTAAGCACGAAGAGAACCCCGAGGCAGGAGCAGGCTATCTGAAAAAAGCCAAGGATTGCCTTTTCCGGGCAGGGAAATACTATGAGAAAGCTCAAGAGGACTACGATATTACTTTGCCCCTAAACAAATTTTATGAGACGGTGATATTGAAATCCGTTGAAGAGGCGCTCGGCTCAGGAAAAGTGCATCGTAAAGAAAGCAGAAAAATAGTAGGGGGCCCCGGGATTTTCTTAAAGGGCTTAAGACAGGTATCCACCGGAGATATCTTAACCAGCAAACAAGCCAAGCAAGCTACCGGCTCAACTGATAAGCCGGCAGAGCAATCCCGGGCATGGTTTGTGTATACCGTTATGATAGCGGGATTCGGAGTGGGGGGCGGATATTTAGCATGGAGGTGGAATCTATTCCCAAGAAGAAGGAAGTTGCTACGCCGGAGTTTGAAGGACAACGGAGGCCGGGATTGGCAAGGCAGCTCTCCCGTTGAAGTATGCGAGCCGTTAGATAACGTCAAGGTGTATCTTAAATATATAATAGAAGGTTTACTTCGCACATCGGGAGATTTTATTTATTATGAGCCGGGTATCGGATGGACAATCGCCGCCGGGTTCCCTGATTTTGGGCCGAAAAGTTTCTTAAGGAATTGGGGAAGAGACGCTATGCTTTCTCTGTTCGGGCTCACCGTGTTACTTAACGACAAGGATGTGTTTAAAGATATTATGGTTAGTTATCTCCAGTTCATCAAGAATGGATTATTGCCTAACTTCATTGGCGATGGTAAGAATCCATCGTATTCCAGCATGGATGCAACCTGGTGGATGTTTTGGGCATTGTCGCAATATTTGAAGCATACCGGAGATTATGAATTCCTTAACAGTACAGTCTCTTTAAGATGCCAACTGAATAACGGTAAGGAGAAAGCATCAATAAGAGAGATTTTGGATGAAACAGTGCGGTCATATATGTCCTCCAAAGGCGTTAGCTTAGAGAATGAACGCTTAGGAATAATAAAAATGGATGCCGACGCTTTATTAATGGGGGGAAGCGACAATACTAATCTTACCTGGATGGATGGAATGACGCATGGGTTTGGGAAGGTATTTACCCCGCGCTGGGGAAAGCCCGTTGAAATAAATGCGATGTGGGTCCATGCTTTAAATCTCATGGAAAACATATATGCCAGATTAGGGGATTTTACATCAGCCCGGAAGCATAGAGAGCTGGCCGATGCAATCAGAAATAACTTCAATAGCAGATTCTGGTACGCAGAAGGCAAATATTTTTACGACACTATTGACGGAGATGAAAACGAAGCGAAGATATTCAGGCCAAACCAGATTATAGCCGTTGCTTTAGGAGTGATAGGCGGCCGGGAAAAAGAGAAGCAGATTGTGGATAGAGCCATAAAGGAATTATTGACGCCATATGGTTTGAGGACGCGCTCACCATATCGTTTGGATGGCAGCCCGGATCCGGAATATCGGCCTCACCGTACCTATGAAAATGCGCAAGAAGCCTACCATCAGGGAATTGTTTGGCCTTGGCTTATGGGATTCTTTATTGAGGCATGTACCAGGGTTTACGGGCGCGGGAAAACCATAAATATTCTTGGGGAAGCAGGATATTTTGACGGCCTTTTGAAGCAGCTTGGCGAACTTGGATCGCTTGCCGAAATATTTAACGGCGACGCGACATTAGGCCGTGAATATAAACATAATTCGACAGGCTGCGAAAAACAGGCCTGGAGCGTAGCAGAAACACTGCGCGGCCTCGCATTGCTTGTGCCGGATATTTTCGTGCAAGCCATCAAGAGATTCGGTCAGGAGTACGATAAGAAATTGATCTGGACATTTGAGCATCCGATTTACAGGGCCCCTGAAGGGCAGCCCATTCTCGTTCAGGTTGAATATCCATTCGAAGCAGACCTGAAGATACATTTACATAAAGGCACAGTTGACAATGGATGCTACGAGGGAAGCCGGAGGAATGTAGGTGATGATATAGCATTCACCCCGTCTCTTCAAGCTCATAATATTTGGGAAGCCTGGCTTCCTGGGGATTCAAATATATTCACCATTCAATGGCCGGATCATGGGGAGGGTGTCAATTTTGCGATTCGGCGCTATCCGCGAGCCCCCTTTGTTATTAATCCCGATTCTGGCGGTTCCCCGCTGGCGGATAGAAACAGACATGCCCCTCTTGTTCTTGAGGTCAGAGTTAGGCGCGATAAGAAGGGAGAGTATATTCTGGAGCCGCGTAAAGATGAGATTATGCCTTTAAGTTGGCGGAGATTATTATTCCGTCAGCCCTTCCCGTTTACTTTTACCCACGAGAGCGCTCATTATTTCACCGCACGTTTAGCAGGCGCCTCCAATATACGCCTTGTGTTGATCATAAAAGCCGGTAAAGAGTTTCCCGCTTTGGACCCGGATATGATAGCGACGCCTAAACAAAAATATTGGATCGCGTTGATGGGGCCGGTTTTCGATTTTATATGGGTATTAATTTTTTCGATCAGCGCCGTATCATATTGGGGGCTAAACTATGAAACTATCGCCAGCATATTTCTTGCCGCGTACAATTTCATCGTCGGGCTGAGGCATATCATTCCACAGGAAGGTTACAGCAACGACGGTGCCGTAATGAAAGAGACAAAGCGAGAGTATGCTGCCTCTTCGCTGGCGCGGGCAGCGGAGTCTTCCCCGGCCGCGTTCCCAATTTCCATTATAAGAGAGAAGTTAACCAACGTTTCAAGACATTGTATTACAAACATAACGCATTATGTTAAGAATAAAGCAGAAATTGACGAAGGAAAAGAATCCGAAATCATTGATATGATAAACGCAATATTTATGAGGCATCTGGATGAAATAGCTAGGGTTGCCGATTTCAAAGAGGCTAAACAGGCCAGCGATTCGTTATTTGCAGCCCTGGAGCAATATTTTATATTTCCGGTTATGGGCAACCAAGATATAAAGTTTATAAGAGAACGCATTAGCTGGCTGAAGACGCAAAGAGCAAAAATAATGCGAGAAATCGTCAAATCTATCAATATCGGCTGGGTTGGCGCCTCGCCGCTGGCGCCTCCTGCATATGAGATTGAAGTGTTAAGCCCGGCAAATATTTATAGAGCTGTGTGTGAGGCCTTGGCCGGTATAGAGCAACATGGCAGGAGCATATATCATTATACATACCTGCAAGATTCAAGAGAGTTGCCGGTCAATAATAACTGCGCTACTGTTATCAGAAGAGAGGGAAAACTTGCCGGATGTTCCATATTCGGCCGCAGAGACGGCAGCATTTACGTCCATTATATGGCGGTTATATCTTCGCCTGAAGAGAGAGCTGCCGTAGAAGATTTATTATTCGAAGAGATGCTTAGTTTTGCCAGCGGCCCGGATACCGGCATAAAAGAGATAGTCCTTCACGCGGATACAAAGCTTCGCAACGCGGCGTTCTATTTCAGGTTGTGCGGCACCGGGAAAGCTAAGGCCGTTGTGTGCCAATGGGATGGAGATACTCGCGAAGGATATCATAAAATCCGATTCTTAAATCCGTTTGCCGGGTCCCCGATTGCAGGCAGCTACAGGAGGCGGGTGGATGCTGTTCTGGCTGAAAAGAGCTTAACGGATAAAGCGCTCCTTTCGGGCGAGTGGCATGGATTTTTCCCGTGGTGGAGAGAACTGGCGGATTTCAAGCCTGAAAACCCGCTCTTGCGTTCGGGCCGTGAAATTATTGAACATACTCTTCAAGCGCTCCTGCTTTTGGCCGATGATACCATTGACCGTGACCGAAGAAAACATAAGCTTGTGCCCGGCGAACACAAACTCGTCGCTTTTTTCCGCGGCCTTTTGAATAACCCGGTAGAAGCCGATACTTTGTTAACGCGGTCCCTGCATCTTGTGCGCATGGCTTTGGTATTCCATGAGGCAGGGAAGATGAAATCAGGGGCCCTGGACTCGGATTATCAATTGTATTCCACGGCCCTGGCTAAAACCGAATTACCCCGCTTAGGATACACCGCTGAAGAAGCGGAGATGGTCCTCTTCCTGATCAAATATCACGACTCCCTCTTCAGGATCCTTTACCGCAATGACGGAATAGAAAAATTCAAGGATTTGTTGATAGAGCTTATGATCCTGCGCGCGTCGCTGGAAATGGATTCGCCTTTACAGTTGCTTTAGTGCAACTGGCTGACAGGGGCGCGAATACGCTGGTGATCACAGATACGTTGACAATAGGAATTGTTGAGACCTTAAAGGAGTTCGTTAACCGGATCAGCCAGCGGGTGAGTCCGTTTAGAAAAGAACAAGGGTATCTCGATTCGGTATCCGCGCTTGAGGAATTCCTGAAGGAAATAGAAGAGGGTAAGCGCGCCATCCGTAAAGAGCTGGATGAGCTGAAGGCCGATATCTTGGCATCACCTTATTTCGCGGGGTTGGGCAAAGATGAAATCGAGGTATTTGATTTTGCCGCCAAATTCATGATAACGGCTTATGGCGGCATGAAGAGGAAAAGCGGCTTGCCCTATGCCTCTCACGCTATACTCGTGTCCCGCATCCTGTTGGAGCGGGTTTTTCCTTTATCACGCTCCCTTCAGGTCGGCCGGAACTTCTCGCGCAATGAACTCATGGGGTTGATCATCGCGGGTTTTGATCACGATATCATTGAAGAGACGATTATGCAGCCGGAACTAATCCGCCAGGAGTTCGGCGATTGGGTCTATGCGGTCGTTATCTTATTGACCAAGACGCCCAGATCTTATTTCCCCGATCCTTATGAACGAGAATTAAGCTACGCGCATCAATTGACCGAAGGATGGTCGGATTTCATTGCCGGCTTGGCCTCTCTAGAGCCGGAGGATATCGATCTCCGCCATAAGGTGGCGGCCCAGTTGGTGAAACTGGCTGACCGGATCCATAATCTCGAGGACCTTGAGCATGTTTCTGCCGCCGAAAGGCGCAAGACGATTTTTGGGACTTTGGATATTTTCATTTCCGTTTTTCTTGAAAGGTCTTTATTGTCTAAAGAGCTTAAACGCCTTTTGTACTCATCCCTGGTAGAGGCGGTCCGCCGCTGGGGCTTGACAACTGCCGCCGGGGATACGTTAGATGAGGGGCAGGTTGCGCTGTATGTTGAGGAGCAAGGCAGGCCTTCGTTTACCGCCGTAGCGCAGAAGGTCTTTGAAGAGGCATCCTTCGCCGCCTCGCCGCTGGGGTTAAGTTCGATCATGGGATATTTATTAGGCAATATAATTCATCCTGCGTCATTGAACAGGATAGCTATACAGGCAAAGCTGCCTTCATTTAATCCCACGGCCGGCTATTTCCGAAATATAAACAGGCGCGGCTTTGGCGCCGTTGAATTGTATTTTGAAGGGGTTGTTCCCGGAAAGCTGTCGGCAAAATGGGAGAAGAAAGGCCTGCTTGAAAAGTTTATCCGGCGGGCTAATCGCAGTGATATTTTACCCCTGGTGCACGCCAATAATGTTAAGAACGAAAGGGGCATCAAACACTTAGCGGATGCGGTAACTTTCGCCGAAAAAATCAAAAGCAGGTTCGTTACAGTCCATCTTTTCAGGCCGAAGGAAGTTGAATTTCCGCTAGAAGAATTCATAAGATTAATGGAGCCGGTTTTTAGGCTGGCTCAAGACAAAGAGATCAACATCGGCATAGAAAATGGGACAGATCATAACCCCCAGGAGATAAACCGGGTCTTTGAGATCCTTAGAGAAAGAGGGTATAATAACGTTCTTTTTACTCCTGATTTTGGCCACGCCTCGATAAAAATACAGAATAACGTGGTAGGGTTCTTAAATGAAGTTGACGAAAATATCCAGATAGGGCATGTCCATCTTCACGGGTCGATAATGATCCGAGACAGAGAAATACACAAACCAATTCTAAGCGATACTTTTACAGAAAGAATGACCGAGCAGGGAATTGAAGAACTGATAGAGGGAAGAGCATATAAGGGCACATTTAGCCTGGAATACTCTCCTATTAAGAAAGAAGAAATTAAATTCCTCCGCAGGATCATAGCGCGTTATCGGGCCGCTGTTTCCTCGCCGGTGACGAAGGATGATCCCGGTTCTTTTGATGTACAGCTAATGAGCCGATTCGGTATTCACATACGGACGGCGCATTTTATCACCGTTGCCGTAAACAGGATCGTTCGTTTTTTTGATCTTCCTAAAAGTTTCAAAATGGACATTGCATTTAAGCATCGTCCGGAAGCCAAAGTCCAGTTAACAGAAGATGGTGTTTTAGAACTTGAGAATGCACTGGCGCTATCGGAACTTCAGCCGCCCATAACTAATAACTCGCTGAGGCTGATACTAGAGATCACTCTTGTCGGCCTGGATAATGTCAGTAAGAACATGGCAAGGGAAAGCATTATGTTAATTTTTGCCAAATTGGGAGAAGGAAATAATAGAGAATTGTCAGACCGGGAAATAGGAAATTTAACCAGAAGCATCGATAGCTGGCTGCCCGAGCAGCTTGATTTGATCAAGAAAAAGTTTCTTGGCGATGAGGGCAAAGAAAGCAAAAGCGGCGCCTCGCCGCTACAAAGCGATTTGTGGGCAAGGACAAAAGAAATCCTTAATTTGTCAGGGATAATCCAGGGCTACCTGGATGAATTATACTCATTTGTGAAAGCAGAATATGATAAAGACAGCTGGCTTATCCACAGTTACCACACTTTTGACCACAGTTTAGAAACAGCTTATTTATCCGTTCTAATTTCTAAGTATAAGGGCTATCCTATTGAGCGTATCCTGGAAATGGGAGTAGCCGGGTTATTACATGATCTTGATCCGGGAAGAAAACAGGGTTCTAAGCCGGTAGTCGCTAATACCATAGAATATTTATCCAAGAGTAGGAGAATCGGCAGATTATTAGAGAAATTGGGAATAGATATTAATCGTATTCTAGTTTTGATCCGCGGGACTGATTATCCTATGACGCCGGAACAAGAGGGGGAGATTGGGGCATATTTGGATTCAATCAGCAGCCTGACGCTGCGGCAAGCAATCGAAGAACAGGCCTATTCCCTAAGGGCGGCTGATGAAGCTGCAACCTATGTTATATTGAAGCCAAAAGAATCAGAGAAGAGGGTGCGCCATTTAAGCAGGGAGCTGGGTTTGGCTGAAGAAGAGGTATTATCGGGGACCACCGCATTTTTTAATATTCTGCAGGAGAACAAATATCTACAGGAAGCCTTGGCAATATTGCCCAGAGAATTTGTGGTCCATTGGGAATCTGCAAAACAGCACTTCGCTCAATTCTCCTCCGCCTCGCCGCTTTCAGAAAAAGAGCTGGTAGTCTTGCGGGAATTATTCCGCTTGAGGGGCGACCTGGAAAAAATGACAGGTATGGAAGATGGGCGTTTAGAAACGTACTTCAATACTAATTCAGCCATACTGAAGAGGACCAGAGGTCTTTTTACGATCATAAAGTCATTATCCGGGGAGGAAGATCGCTATCGCGCTACTTACAACAAAGAAATCTTGTTGAGCATCGCCATCTGGTATATATTCCAGAACTGTGCTGTTCCGCCGCAGGAAATAATGGATAATCCGCAAGCGCCGCAAGAAGAAGCCAAACCGGAAGCAGAAGAAGATAAAGTCATGCTTTTATTAACCGAATATGCAGACAAATTACTGGAATTCAAGAAGCGGCTGCGCGGTCTACCGCAGGGCAAGCGGATCATGGCGCTTGGAGAGATTAAGGAAGAGTTCGCTTCGCTTATACTGAAATGGAAGTATTTATACAATGATATCGAGCATGAATTGCATTTGACCAGAAGGAACTCGAAAGAGATTTTTGATTCCGGAGAAAAGGATGTCATTTTTAAACGAAAGCCATCAAAGGGAGCCGGCGTTATCCAAAAATTGGAGAAATGGAGAGCAGAGATACTCTTCCCGGACAATTTAACGCTCAAAGCAACCTATACCAACCGAGGAGGGTACAAGTTGCTGCGCGCAAAATATAAACCGTTGCTGGACGAAATTGAGATGCGGCAGGCAGATTTAAACAATATGATATTTGGAATAATGGAAACAACATCTAGAACTAAGTACGGGAAAGGAATCCCTTCAGGTACCCCGCGGAAGAAAAATAAGAAAGCATCCTCCTCGCTAACAGGGCCGGAATACATTAAGGCATATTTTAATGACCTTATTTCAAAACTTAGAGCAAAATCCGCCTCGCCGGTGTGTATGTCTTCCACTGATCCTGCTGCCGTGAAAAGAATATTGCTTGTCGATGACCATAAGGGAATGCGTTCGGGAATCATGAAGCTTTTGAGGAGGGGCGGGTACATCAAGGTGGAAGAGGCGGATAATGGTTTAGCGGCCTTTGCCAGAATAGAAAAAGAGGAAGGTCGGTTTGACTTGATAATCTCGGACAGGCAAATGCCCGAGCTGGACGGATGGGGGTTACTGAAAAAGGTAAAAGAGCATTATCCCCAAATTCCTTTTATTTTGATAAGTTTGGTATCGGGAGGAAATCTTTCTTCGATCGCAGAGCGCGCCATTCAGAATGGCGCTGCGGCATTTATAAGCAAGGAAGATTTAGAAGAATCATTATTGAGTAAGATATCGAAACTTTTTGGTCCGGACGGCAAAGGCGCCTCGCCGCTGGCCACTCCGACTGGACGGATGTTTGTGGAAAATATTATTGAAAATCTTTTAACCGGAGAAGCACCGCATTGGATGGCGCAAGATTACCGTGCAGGCTATTTGTTGATGAAAGACGTTCCCGGGGGAGACGGAGACTCTAAAGAAAATAAAATTAATCAGGCAAAAGCTCATTTGTATATGGCGACATCAGATCAAGCGGCTAGGGAGAAAGTAGAAGGCCTGCTTGCTATCTTGCTTAATCATCCAAAAGCGGGGGAACTTAGTGTTCTGCAGTTTGAAGGGGTAGCGCACAAGATAATAAAGGAATTCTCCGGCAATCATAATGCCTATAAGGCTTATAAAGAAAAGCTCGACAATTCATTTCTAAAGATTTACCCTGGCCTTAGAGAAGAAATTTTAAATACAAGCTGTTTTAATGATCGTCTAAAGTTAGCTTTCATATACGCAGGTATAGCAAATCTTATTGACCCTTCGCACAAAGAGGCGTTGAAACGTATAGCGGATGATTTAAATATTAAGATCGACCTTTCATCGGGAGAGATTTCTGGAGAGGATCTGTCTAAATTAATACACGGAGTTTTCCTCAGGATTTTTGATGAAAAATTAATACTTTTTGAAGAGGATGCAGACAGATTTATTGAGCATTTCATTCGCGACCGCGTCAGGCACGTTATTTATTTCCTGGATAACCACGGAGAGATAATTATTGACCAACTGCTTATTGAACAGCTGCTTCGTTTGGGATACAAAGTAACGGTTATAGGCCGGGCAGAAACCGCAAGAGATGATGTGACAATGGATGAGGCAAGAGATATACTGGGCCGCAATGTTTACCTTAAAGATTACCTGGAAAAAGGGAGGCTGAATATATTGACCTGCGGGACCTATCTCTTGGGAGCGGATTTAACGCAGAGCCATAAATATCCCGAATTCCAGGAAGTATGGAAAAACGCAAGTATATATATTGCAAAAGGCGCGGGTAATTTCCACACGCTGGCGGGGCAGAAATTGTCTATCCCCGGATTCCATATACGGATGATGAAGGGTTCGCCCAATGCTTATGAGAAGGTCTCGGAACTGAAGGGGACAGCCATTTCAATTAAGTCATACTACGACGCACTTTTTCTTTTTCAAGATGCCCATAAATTGAATCCGAGTTCAGAATTTACCGATGCCAAATCAAATGGGTCTTCACCGTTGGCGCCAAAGGTTGGGGACAGCTTCCCGATTGGATCCGGAAACGGTCCTGCTTTGGTTTCAGAAACGTCCCTACTGGGGCGGAAATTGGGGGCGTGCGTGGGAGTCGTGGGCGGGGAAGAAGGAGCGCCATTTCCTTCAGAGATTGCGGATAACCCTTGGAAATACCTATTGAGGTATAAATATGGAAGACCATAGGCAGGCGATAAGGTGGCGGGCTAATTGGCAGGCCAAAATAAGGCTTGAGGCCGCAGAATCAGATGCGGCTAAAGATGCAGCTAAAGACTTTACTAATTGCCTTATTTATGATATAACTCTTAGAGGGTTAAGGGTTTGTCTATCCGACAAAATGGAGGTGGACACTTCGGTAAAGTTCAGCCTGGTCCTTTCCGAGGATTGCATCCTGGAGAACCTGGAGGCCTGGGTTGTCTGGCATAACGCCGCTGACGGCAACCACTTCTATGGTTTATACTTTACCCGGATAAGCGATCCTTGCAAAGAGAAGCTATACCGTTTCACGCGGGAGAATTTTTGCGAGCAGATAAACAAGCAATGGTGGAAAGATATTAATAAGGATATTGATCAGCAAAAAGGAGGTGAAGAGATGGAGGACCGCAGGATATTTGAGAGGATGGAAATGCGCTTGCCG